>Ga0172382_10000973_pt1 | contig 52820 bp, 58 predicted proteins | sample Leawel138RmetaG_FD_122245 | JGI IMG/M metagenome (GOLD analysis project Ga0172382, IMG submission 122245) | Leachate microbial communities from a municipal landfill in Southern Ontario, Canada - Leachate well 138R metaG | ecosystem: Engineered > Solid waste > Landfill > Unclassified | place... | reverse complement strand
CAAACTTCACCAAATTGGCCAGGGCTTCATCCCAATCCAGGGGGGTGGGGTCGGCCCCGTGGGCCAGCAGCAGCCCTATGAAAGAAAGCGCATAAACCACGGAATTCCTTCATTATAGGTGATCAACGCTCCGGATACCATAAAGAGCAAAATGATCCAGATGATGTTCCACAACTTCATTCTCTGGGGTAGCGACAACTCCAGAAGCTTCACTCCTCCACAGAGTAAGGCCAGCGTGCCCAGGGTGAAATGGTGCAGGTACACCCCGATGGCCGTTTCGGAGTAAGGGGCACCGGTATGCACGTGGGTCATCAAGATTCCCCCGCCGGCCAGGGCCAGTACCGCCACCAGGTGAGCTTGCAGACTGCTGACGTCGACCCCCTGGCGTTTGCGGACCAGATTGGTACCCAACCCGATCACGATCATCATGGTGGCAATGATCTTGTGGGCCAGGACCTCGGGATCGGTAATGGGCTTTTCGTTGGAGAGGGGGAAGGCGTCAAAGTCGCTGAAGATCATCAGAAAGAGCCCTCCGGCGCTGAGCAGGATCGGTCCCATGGCCCGAATCCTCTCGAGCCCCGGAAGCTCCAGCACCTGGTAGGTCATCCAGATGGCCAGGCCCAGAGTCAACCATCCAAAGATGTGGTGCATCATCTCGGAGTAGGCCAGTTCGTCCGGAGTGTTTTGCAAACTCAGGTTGGCGAGTTCCAGCGCGGTGGCCCGGTAGGGGGGCTCCACTCCCTGCACCCCGGCCGCATATTTGTAGACCAATTCTCCCCCCTGGGCACCGGTCAGATAGAGAGCGTAAAGGGCTCCCGCGGCCGCTACCAGGTAGACCCGGAACACCTTCGGATTGGGGTTGGTCTGCAAAAAAGAGCGGACCGCGACCAGGGCGATGAACGACCAGGAACAGATGGTGGCGAAGCTCTCGTGGCGCTTTAATGGGTCCTGAGGAATGAGGGAGCGGGCCGCCCAAATTTCGGCAAAATTGCCGCTGATGAAGGTAAACAGGATCCCCACCGTTCCGATGATCAGAACAGCGTTGCCGGCCCACAGCGCTTTATCATCTTTTCGTAGATATCCGTAGAGATCCAGTCCCACAGCCACAAAGAGCAATCCGATCGGAAAATGCACGAGAGCCGGATGCCAGGTGGCAAAATATTGACTGAGTTCCATCGATGAGTTCCTTTTTTCTTGCCCGACGAAGTATACGACAATCCGATCCTACCCACAAATCGACGGCTTTAAAAACATTGAAGGTGTCGGTATGTTCACATGAGAAGCGTGCGGTTCAATACTTCTAGGGAAAGGGCATATTCCGTGAAAGAACTTTCAAACGCCGTGGTGATAGGTGCGGGAACAATGGGTTCCGGTATCGCCCAGGCGCTGGCGGTGGCCGGACTTCGAGTGAATCTCTTCGATCTCAATGCTGAGGCGACCCAGAGGGCTAAAGCCACCATTGAAAAGAGTCTGACCAAACTCAGTTCCAAGGGGAAGCTATCTGAGGCCGAGGCTTCCGCCGCCCTGGGTCGGGTGCTGCCGACCACCGATCTGGGCTGCGCCGGAACGGTCGACATGGCGATCGAAGTCATCGTCGAGAATCTAGAAGCCAAGAGAGAGCTGTTTCAAAAGCTCGACCAGGCCTGCCCTGCGGAGGCTCTTCTTCTGACCAATACCTCTTCGCTCTCGGTCACTGACATGGCCAACGCTGCCCGCCCCGAGCGTCGGCCCAGGATCGCCGGGATGCATTTTTTTAATCCGGTTCCCATCATGAAATTGGTGGAAGTCGTCCGCACCCCTTTTACCTCCGATGAAACCTTCAAGGCGGTCTGGCAGTTGGCTGAAAAGTGCGGAAAGAGCCCAGTGGAAGCCAAGGATACCCCGGGGTTTCTCTTCAACCGCCTGATCCTGCCCTACTTAAACGAAGCCATGTGGGCCGTGCACGAGGGGGTGGGACGGATCGAGGATATCGACAAAGCCATGCTCCTGGGTGGAAACATGCCCATCGGTCCACTGGCCCTGGCCGACCTGGTAGGGCTGGATATTTGCCTGCACGCCATCGCTGCAATCCGAGACGAGACCGGCGAACCCAAGTACCGGCCATGCCCTTTGAACCGGCAGATGGTGAGGGCAGGCTATCTGGGGCGCAAATCGGGAGTGGGCTTTTACGACTACCGAACTGATGAAAAGAAGCCCGTCGACCTATCCGTATTTAGATTTTAAGAATCATTCTCCAGTTCTCCGAATAGAAAGGACCCAACCATGAAAGGTATGGAACACGGCCCCGGCCACGATACGAGTTTCCCGGATTTAAAACTTTGCTTCGACCAGGGATTGGCGGTCATGATCCTGAGCCGCCCCAAGCAACTCAACGCTTTGAATCAATCGCTCCTGGATCAGATGGAAAAGGCTCTCGATCAGATTGAATCCAAGGAGGAATACCGGGTTCTACTGATCACGGGAGCGGGGGATAAAGCTTTCGTCGCGGGTGCCGATATTTCCGAATTGCGGGCTCTTTCCACCGAACAGGGCAAGCGATTGAGCCGACGGGGACAACGCCTGTTTGAACGCCTGGAAAAGAGCAGGCTCTTCGTGATCGCCGGTATCAACGGGTTTGCACTGGGTGGCGGCCTGGAGCTTGCCATGGCTTGCGATATGCGGGTGATGTCTCACCAGGCTATGGTGGGCCTGCCGGAAGTCAGCCTGGGGATCATCCCCGGTTATGGCGGTACCCAGCGAATGACCAGGCTGGTGGGTCCGGCTCACGCCCTGGAGTTGATCGCCAGTGGGCGAAAGATCGATTCCCATCACGCTTGGCGTATCGGCCTGGTGAACCACGTGGTTCCAGGCGACAAGCTGCTGGAGACGTGTCGCGGCCTGGCTTTTGAGATCCTGGCCAACGCACCCCTTTCGATCGCCGCGGCCAAACGTTCTGTTCGGGCCGCGCTGGAAGGTTGCGCGTCCGATGGGTATCACGTGGAGGCTAGAGAGTTTGCCGCTCTCTGTACCACCGAAGATGTGGAAGAGGGCATGAATGCGTTCTTCGAAAAGCGCAAAGCAGAATTTAAGGGCCGCTAGGAGGCAACATGGAGAAGAAAGATATCGTTATCGTCGCGGGGGCCAGGACCCCCTTCGGAAAGTTCGGAGGCAGCTTCAAGGACCTGACTGCCACTGATCTGGCCACTCTGGCCTCCAAAGCAGCTCTGGAGAGAGCCGAGGTCAAACCGGAAGAGATCGACCACGTCATCTTCGGCAACGTCATGCAGACCAGTTCGGATGCGGCTTACCTCTCGCGCCACGTCGCACTGCGCTGCGAAGTCCCGATTCCGGTCCCTGCGTATAGCGTAAATCGGCTTTGTGGTTCGGGTTTTCAGGCCATCCTCAACGGAGCCATGGAGATCTTCCTGGGTCACGCCGACGAGGTTCTGGTGGGCGGGGTAGAGCAGATGAGCATGACACCCCATCACGTCTATTCCCGTTGGGGCATCAAGCTGGGTGAAAACCCCATGGTGGATGCCCTCTCGGCGGGACTCACGGATAACTACTGCGGGTGTCCCATGGCGGTGACCGCGGAAAACCTCGCTCGAACCTACGGCATCGGCAGGGAAGAGTCGGATGAGATAGCCTATCAGTCTCACATGCTGACTGCCCACGCCTGGAAAGAGGGTTGGCTGGCCGATGAAGTGGTACCGGTGACAGTACCCGGCCGAAAGGGCGACCTCATCATCTCCCAGGACGAGCATTTTCGCGCCGATACCCAGCAGGAAAAACTTGCTAAACTGCCCCCGTTGTTTGCCAATGGACAGGTTACCGCGGGCAACAGCTCCGGGATCAACGATGGAGCTGCGGCGCTGGTCCTGACCACCGCCGAGAGCGCCGAGAAGCGCGGCGTCAAGCCTCTGGGGCGTCTGGTCTCCTGGGGTGTCAAAGGGGTGCAACCTGACATCATGGGGATCGGTCCGGCTCCGGCCAGCCGGGAGGCTCTACAGAGAGCCGGCTTGGAGCTCACCGACATGGACCTGGTGGAAGTCAACGAAGCGTTTGCCTGCCAGTATCTGGCGGTGGAAAAAGAACTCGGCCTACCCCGGGACATCGTGAATGTCAACGGGGGAGCCATCGCCATTGGACACCCACTAGGGGCCTCCGGGGCCAGGCTCGTACTCACCTTGCTTCACACTCTGCGGCGCCGGGGTGGCAAATACGGCCTGGCCACCGCATGTATCGGCGGAGGCCAGGGACTCGCGGTCATCGTGGAAGCGTACTAGGAGCGTGTCGGAGTAGTCGGACCGAGCAGAGCGAAGGACATTTTGTTCAGGCGGATAGTGAAATTTTGCCCCAATATCGGGGCATATTCGGGTGAAATGAGCTATTCGCATGGACAATAATGAACGAGCCTCTGCGAAGGGAGACTACTCCGACACGCTCCTAGTAGCGCTCATGCAACCCTTGATCGGGGTCGACCAGGCGCTGGAACTCTTACTCTCGCAGGTGGAGCCCGGTGAGCCTCGGGACTTTGCCCTGGATGAGGCCCTGGGACTGGTCCTGGCTGAGTCCGTAGCGGCCCTGGAGCAGCACCCGGCTGACGACACCTCGGCTATGGACGGGTATGCTGTTCGGAGCGCTGATCTGGTAGGGGTTAGTAGCATGAATCCGATCACCCTCAGACTGCTTGAAGATATCAAAACCGGCACACCGCCCGTTCATACCGTGGGCCCGGGACAGTCTTCCCGTATCTCGACGGGTGGCTTGATTCCATCTGGAGCCGACGCGGTGGTCATGCGTGAAGAGGTGAGTCTTTCGGAGGGCGGTGTGGTCTTCACCGAACCGGTACGCCCCGGGCAGAACATCCGTTACGCGGGTGAGCACATCGGGGAGGGGGAGGAGATCCTTCGTCCCGGCTCCCTTCTCGGGCCGGCTGAACTGGGTATGGCTGCTTTCCTGGGCCGAGATCAACTCCGCTGCATCCCCCGGGTGACGGCGACCGTCCTTTCCACTGGTAGTGAACTGGTGGAAGCTACCGCTCAACTACAGCGCGGCCAGATCCGGGATAGCAACGGCATATCCCTGGCCTCTGCTTTGCGGGCTGAAGGCTGTGAGGTGCTCTCGCAAGTTCGGGTCGCTGATCAGCCCCAGGCTTTGGAGAAGGCGCTAAAACAAGCATTCGCCACGAGTAAAGTTGTGCTAACCTCGGGCGGGATCTCGGCCGGCTGGCACGATCTGGTACGCGGGCAGATCGAAAAGGTGGGAGGAGAGTTTTCCTTTCACAAACTGCGAATGAGGCCGGGCAAGCCGCTCGCGTTCGGCCGCTGCGGGCAGTCGCTCTTCTTTTGCCTGCCCGGCAATCCCGTCTCCAGCATGGTGACTTTTGAAGTCTTCGTGAAGCCCGCTTTGCGGAAGTTGAGCGGGCGCGAGCCGTATCCTCGGACTTTCAAGGCGAGGCTCGCTGAGCGCATCGAGAAGCGGCCGGGTCTGACCATTTTCTATCGAGGGATCCTGGAGCCCGATCCGGCCGAGGTGACGGTTCGTCTCACCGGCCCCCAGGGCTCTCACCTGCTTCGGAGCCTGGTCGAAGCCAACGTTTTGATAAGGGCCGAAGAGGATGACGAGGTCTTAGAGGCAGGTACGGAAGTGACCGTTCTGCCGCTAAGGGACTAAAGTTTAGTCTGTAGTTGGTTCAAGGCAAACCGTGCTGCGATCACCAGCGAAGTGAACCCCAGCACGGCCAGCGCGACCTGAATCGGCACGTTGACGTACCAAATCGGGCCGTGAATGTAGACGATGATGTTGCCGAAGAGAAAGAACCAGAATCCGGCCGCTTTCTTCCAGTACGCCGCACCCATCTCCATAACGTAGCTGAAGTTCGCCAGGGGAGACATAGCGGGTTGCAGATTCATTCCCCGGCCGTACTGAGCCATGGCGACGGGAAACATAGCCGCGGTGATAAACTGCAGGGACAGAGCCACCAGACCGAAGATCGCGGAAACCAGAACCGACATGATCGCGATACCGTGCTCTCCTCGGAAGCTGGCGAAGATTTGAAAACCGGTCATCATTAAGACCACGGTGGGTAGGCAGAAGAGCATCAGAGCGACGAAGAACATGACCGCGGGCGCTAGCCCCTTGCCCAGGAGTACGCCGAAATTATCCATCTCGGGAAACTTTCCAGGTGGGGAGTCGCTCTTAATGTTGGCGCTCTCGGCTTCCAGATCTTCTAGTATACCTCCTAAGGCAACCGGGATAGGGAGCACGGTAAGCAGACAGATTCCGCCCAGAACGATCTTCTTCCAGACGTCGGAGTCGCTCGAAATTTCAGACCAGGATCCACGTGACATGAAAACAACCTTTCAACAGAAGTGAGTAGTCCCTCTGCATGGTAGCGATAATATGCTTGCCCTGCAACAGCAAGGCATTCCCCCTGGTGGTGTGGTAGTTACCAGAATGTCCGATGGGCCTGAAGATAAGTCCTTGACCCTGACCGAGCACCTGGAGGAGCTTCGGAGCCGAATTTTTTGGTGTGTTTTGTGGTGGCTTCTGGCCTCTTGCCTGTGTTATTACTTCGTGCCTTTTTTGCTCAACTTCGTTAGGGACGCCTTTCTCAACGAGAACGTACAACTCATTTTCACTCGCCCTACCGAGGCGTTTATCGCTTACATCAAAGTCGCCATGGTGGCCGGTCTGTTTCTCGCTTCCCCCGTGCTCCTCTACAACACCATCATGTTCGTGGCACCGGGTCTGAAAGCCAACGAAAAACGCTGGGTCCTACGCCTGGTCCCGGTGTCCGCCATTCTGTTTCTGCTGGGAGTGACGTTTGCGTTTTTCGTCGTGCTGCCGGTGACCATGCACTTTTTTCTGTCCTTTCAGACCGAGGCGCTCAACCCCATGTTTCAGGTGGGAGACTTCCTGGGTTTTATAACCGGTATCCTCGCCCTCTGCGGCGCCTCCTTTCAACTGCCACTGGTGCTGTTCTTCGCTTCTTTGGTGGGTATCGTGAACTCCAAGCAACTGAGAGAGGGGAGACGGTTTGCGATCTTTTTATCGGCGCTGGTGGCGGCCATCGCTACTCCCACGCCCGATGCCTTCACTATGAGCGTGGTGGCCTTGCCGCTCTGGATTCTTTTCGAGATAAGTGTTATCCTTATCCGGATCACGGGACGCTAGCTTTGGCGTTCCTAGAATAAGAAGTGTAGGAAATGACGAATACAACTCTTTTAGCGTTTAGTTTGGGTCCCTGGGAGATAGGACTGATCCTCATTTTGATGGTGTTTCTATTTGGACCCAGTCGGATTCCCGAGATAGGGAAGGGAATTGGAGAGGCCTTGACCTCATTCAAGAAGGCCACCAAATCGGTCGAAGAAGAGACCAAACAGGCCCTCCCTTCCGGGGATGAATAAACTGATAATCGACCAGCAGACCGCCTGACCGGGCGGTTTTGTTATTTATGGGTGAGGGTTGAGGTCCGGTTCGCCGGAGAGGTCGTAAGCCAGGATGGCCAGTTCGTGGGTCAGGTTGACGTTTCTAACCACGGTGCCCGGAGGGGCCACCAGGGAGCGCCCGGTGAAGTTGAGGATGGCTTTGATGCCCGACCGAGTCAGCAGTTCGGCGCAGGATTGGGCTGCCTCCGAAGGGACGGCCAGGATTGCCAACTCCACGTCGAGAGCGCAGGGAAGTTGAGCGATATCTTGCACCGTGTGGCCGCTGATTTCGGTCCCTACTTTGTGGGGAGAGCTGTCGAACAGGTGAACGATGTCGAAGCCCCAGCGAGCAAAGCCGGGAAAGTTGCAGAGGGCGCTGCCCAGGTTACCGGCCCCCAGCAGGACCACCCGTCGTTTGCGATCGAGCTTCATAATCGAGGTGATACACTTCAGGAGATCTTCGACTGGGTAGCCCAGCCCCTGGATCCCGAATTCTCCGAAGTAGGAAAGGTCCTTACGAAACTGTGAAGCCTTGATACCGGCAAAGGCGGCGATGTCTCCGGATGAGACGATCTTGACGTTTCTATCTCGCAGTTGGGCGAGGCAACGGAAGTAAACTGGTAAACGGGCAACTGTGGGCGCGGGGATGCGGCTTCCCGCCTGGCTTTTAGACAAAGATTCTTAGCCTCATACTAGAGCCTTCGGAAAGGCTGCTTCCGGATCCTGGAGAGATCGAAGTTTCGGTTCGGGCATGTAAAAAATATCCCATTCTCCTTGAAAATTGACCAAGCTTTTCGTCTTTTTTGCAGGATTCCACGGGGGCGCCATTAATTTTTCCTCAAAGCGTGCGCGTGGAGGCGCCAACGTCCAAGGGAGGAGGTAAGCGACCGTGCCACCTAAGAAAGCCAAAGCAAAAAAAGCAAAAGCCAAAGCAACAGCAAAGCCTGCAAAAAAGACAGCGAAAAAGGCGACAGCAAAGGCCAAAAAGACTGTAGCAAAGTCAGCCGTAGCTACTAAGAAGGCCGCCAAAGCAAAGAAGGCTACATCCAAGAAGTCGGGACCCCGTAAAAAGGGAACACCCGTCAAGGAAATGTAGTTTTACTGCGTTTGTCGTACTCAGAAGGCGACTGCCTCCACTCGGATGCAGTCGCTTTTTGGTTTGTATTCAGACGCGCTTTAACCAGAACAGATTTTCTAGCGCCGAACCCAGTGAGAGCGCGTTCCGACGGTCCATAATGTGGCCCCAGGCCTGTTTGAGTCGACCACCTCGCAGCGCTTGCAAGCCGTCGGCTAAAGAAAGCGCGACGTATTGTTGTACCGAAGCGTCTCGAAAGCAATCTACCATGCAGGCCTGACAGCCGTCTCTCACCTTTTGACTTCCGTCGTAGTCGTAGATGTGACACATGGGTTTATTCCAACTGTTGCAGCGCCAGAGCAACAGGTTCCAGTCCAGATAGAACTGCTTCCAGCCCCCCAGGCAGGGGAACTGTTCGGGCTCGGAATCGAGATGGGAATGCATATCGTTGAGGGACGCCTGGGGGTTTAGAACCGGGAACTTGCTCTTCAATCCCTGGACTCGCTCGATCCACTGGTGGAGTTCTTCTCTGGTGAAGGTTACCAGATCCGATTCGGAGGCACCCAGATAGCTGGACTCCAGGCTGGTTAATGGGAAGCTGAAGGTCACCGCCTCAAAGCCCAGGTCGGTCAAAGTCTCGGGCAATCGGTCAAAATCCGTGAGTAAACGATTCAGGGTGACTGAAGCCGTGGCTCCTATCCCCGCTTCTTTTAAGAGCGGAAGATTCGTCTTGATCTTGTTGGTAACACCCTTGAGGCCCCGATTTTTTTCGTGCATGGCGAGATCCTGGGAGTCGATGGAGACGATGATCCCAGACAGGTTGGCCTGCTGGAATTTTTCCACCGTGCGGGGAGAGAGGGTCGAGCCGTTGCTCACCATCAGGTTGACCATGCCCAACTTGTCGGAGGCTTCCAAGAACTCCACCCAATTGGGATGGACTGTAGGTTCTCCTCCGGTAAAGACCATAAACCCTACGTCCTGGGTACGCAAGATCTCCAGACTGCGCAGCCCGTCTTCCAGGCTAACCCAACGACTCTGCGAGCGCTCTAGCTTGTCTCGGCTGAAATTGCAGAAATCACAGGCCGCATTGCAGACGTTGGTTATGGCGAACTGGCAGGTGGACGGCCCACCGTCTTTGATCACACTCTTTAATATCTGCGTCCATTTTTTCATCTAATGACCATCTCCCGTGAGCGTTACCATGACCACCCCAATGGTGATAATAAAAATGCCCAGCCAACGTTTGCCGGAGACTTTTTCACCGAGTACCGGGGAGGCAGCCAGGCCGTTTAGGATATAGGTAGCGGCGGTCATAGGCAAGATATAGGAAAGGTCGGCCCTGGACAAGAGAGCCAGCCAGGTAAAGAAGAAGAGTGCCAAAAAGACCACGGAGAGCGGAATCTGCGGTGTTCTGAGCACCCTCAGAATTTGGGAGGGGATGGCTCTTACCCCCTGCCAGGAGACCGCCCCCACTTTTCTCATGCCGACTGCGATGAAGAGATCGCCGATCGTCGACATGCAAACAGCAAATGCTACCGCCACTATGATCAGCACTTGCTCCGACATGGATGGTCGCCTTAGTGCCCCCCCGAGAGATCCCTTTAATTTAAGAACTGAGGCCCCACGGAGGGATCGTAAACGCAGGCAGTTAATCTAAGACAGTAGCATGCAAGACGACCTGATAGAGTTTCCCTGCGATTATCCGGTAAAGGCCATGGGGTATTCCGATGACGGGTTCGAGGACCACGTGCTAAAGTTGGTCAGTAAACACGCTGAACTCACCGAACCCCGACAGATCTCGAGTCGCTCTTCCTCGGGTGGCAAATACACCAGCATCACCGTGAGCGTCTACGCCCGCTCCAGAGAGCATCTGGAACTTATTTACGCGCAACTCAAGGAAGACGAAAAAATCGTCTACATTCTTTGACCTATCCCCAACGCAGTAGCACCGACCCCCAGGATAGGCCGCCTCCGAACCCCGCTAGAAGTACGATAGAACCGGTTTGCAATCGGCCTTCCGCCAGGGCTTCGGCCAGCGCCACGGGTATGGAGCCCGCGGAAGTATTACCGTACTTATCGAGATTGATGAAAAACTTGTCCAGTGGGCTTTTCCAACGTTTGGCGGCAGACTCGATGATCCTCAGGTTGGCCTGGTGGGGAATGATCAGGTCGACCTCCTCGATACTCAACCCGGCTTTCTCTAAAGAGCGCAGGGAAGACTCGATCAGGATATTGGCGGCGAATCGAAAGACCGGTTTTCCGTCCATCGTCACTTTGTAATCTCGGGCCTGGGTACTCGGCGCACTGGGCCCGGCTGCGATAGCCAGGGATTTGCCGGAAGAACCTTCAGCCCCATAGTCGTAGCCGAGCATCTGGCCCGGGCCGCTCCGTTTGAGTACGCAGGCACCGGCACTGTCGCCAAACAAGACCGCGGTCCTACGATCCTGCCAATCGACGATGCGACTGATGGTATCGCCCCCCACCAGCAGGATGTTTTCGGTACCCTGGCTTTGCATCTGGGTGACCGCTGTGAGAAAGCCATAGAGAAAACCCGAGCAGGCAATGTTCAGGTCGAAGGCACCGGCCTCTCGGCAACCTAGGGCGGCAGCCACGCGACAGGCCGTCGCGGGCATGAAGGTGTCAGGGGTGCAGGTGGCCACGATCACCAGCCCGATCTCTTCTGGGGCGACTCCAGAAGACTTCAGGGCTCCTCGCGCCGCTTCGATCGCCAGGTCACTCAGGGCCTTGTCGGGATCCTGGATGCGTCGTTCCCGGATACCGGTACGCGCGCGGATCCAGTCGTCTCCGGTGTCGAGGGTGTGGGATAAATCTTCGTTGGTGACGACCCTGGTGGGTAAACCCAGGCCCATCCCCGCAACGGTCACCGGGATAGGCTTCACGAGATACCGTTAAGAGCGTCTTCGATCTCGCCGGTGGCGTTTGCCCAACCGAGTTTGGGGCGTAGACTACCGTCCGTCAGCTCACTCTGAACGGTGCCAAAGACCTTGAGTTTCTGAGTTATCGAGTTCTTGACTCGCCCTTCACGGGAGTTGCTGGCTTCTCCACCACCTGGAAATTTGAAACTCATATAAGGCTCTGAGGGTTGGCCGAAAAGCAAGTCAAGCACGCGTAGACTCGCTTCATTCCAGCGGTCGTAACGATCGTAGTCGAGATTCTCGAGTAGGTTGTCGCCGACGTTTGTGAGTCTGTCGACAATTTGTGACACTGTTTGGGTTTCCAACTAAATCCTCCGCCCAGTAATGAAAAGTTCTGGCGGGAGCTTGTGCCCTTGCTCCCCAAAGTCCTGCAGTTAGAGATGGGATCTCACGATCTCCTCTTACACTTGGCTACCCAACTTTGAGCGTCTTCATACTCGGGGTCCAGCTCCAGGGCTCGTTCGAACTCCTCCTGGGCGGCCGCAAACTGGTCGCGGTAATACCAACTGAGTCCGAGATTGAACCGGGTCCGAGGATCTTCACCGTACATTGCTATGGAGAGGGAAAAGGCTCGATGAGCCTCCCGGTAGCGATCCATCCGGTAAGCCACCCGTCCCACCTCGAAGGCGACGTCCACGTCGTCGGCCAGGGGGTAGATGAGGTCCAGGCAGCGAGGCAAGGCTCGGACCAATTCGTCTTCCATCTCCTCGTAGTCTTCGTTGTCCTCGGCCAGACCGTTTAAGATGTCGTCGGACAATTCATAAAAGATCTCAGGGTCGAAGCCGGTGAGGCGCAGGAGGTCCAGGCAGAGGCGCAACTTGAACTTCTTGAGTTGTTCGTCCACACTTTCCTTTAAGCGGAACCGGTCGATGGCGTTGAACGCTTCTAATTCCGAACAGCGATATCGGGTCTCGATCAGGTCCCAGTCTGAATTGATTCCTGGTGCCGGGAAGATGACGTGAGAAAGCTCCATGGTACCATCCCGAACCGAGGTGTGGATGGCCCGTCCTCCCAATTCTTCGGCCATCACGCCCAGAGCGTGGAGGTTTGCGTTGAATGAAAAGCCTCCACCGTGCGGTACAAGCTCCGGCTCGTCGAGGTTGATCATTTGCTCCAGGGCGGTAAACGACTTGTCGGCCACCAGCAGGCAGGAGGCGACTTTCGACCATTCGCGGGTGCGCTGGGCCAACCGCATGGAACTGGTGGGAAAGGGTATGTAAGTTTCGCAGGCCAGTTCGCGGTATCGTTGGGCGACAGTATTCCAGAGTGGCTCGGAATAGTTCACGGGCTCCTCGGAATAACGAAAGGTGAGCTTGATTCGCTCCCCCAGGTCCTTGACCTGGGAAGGGTCTTCCCCATTCTTCAGGCCCTTGACGCTCAATTTGGTGAGGCCCCGGTAAAGCTCCCCGTGGTCCACCTTCAGGACATCGTGGGAGAGGGAGTCAAGAATGTAGTTGCTGACTACGAAGACCGGGTTTTTACTGGGCAGGCACAGAACAGCGTCAGGGGGGTGAAACAGGGTCGGGCGGGAGTCGGATTCGATATCGAACTGGTGCAAAACGATCTCACCGCTGGCCAAGGGCTCCTGCAAATTCGGGTGCTCGGCTAGCGTCGTCAGCCCTGACCGGCCGAGTTCAGCTAAATGCAGTCGAAATTTCAAATCTCGGCCAAAAATAGCCGTGGTAAGGTCTTTCAGCCGGGCCAGTTCTCTCCACAAATAGAAGGCGTGCCGGCCGGTACCGGGTCCTAACTCGAAGACCTCGACCGGGTGTTCGGGCGCTACCTGTCCCAGACGGTGAAAGTCCCGCAGCAGGGTCAGGATAGAGCGGGCCCATTCCCTGGCCAGCAGCGGGGTATTGGTGATGTGAAACGGGACGTCTCCGCTGTTCCAAACCGCAACCCCGCCTTCGCTGTAGTAGTTTCGCATCCAACTCCAGAGGATGGAGTTTTCAAACGGCACTCCCTCTTCGCATACCACCCGAGAAGGACGGGGTTTTGTCTTTTGCTTCATTGCGGTCCAATAAGGGCTTGCTGCGCAAACCCCGAGTTATTTTGGCATCAGAATTATGAGTTGAAACCAGGTCTCCTCCAGGGCCCGAGGACCTGCAGCTACCTCTTTGCAGGCGGAGGGTTTCGTGGCCGGGTGGAAAATCTCCGGAAATGGCCCAGAAAAGTAGCTACACCGACATCGTTCACCAGATCGTGAGAGAGGCCGAAGACAACCTCTCCTTAAATGAAATCGTCGAACGACTCAGCAAAGAAACGGAAGATAACCCACCCAAGAATGCCAGGTCGACCACGCGCTCGGCGATGCGCAATTCGATCTTGATCCAGTCGGTGGGGCGGGACCAGTACAGTTGGATGCCTCGGCAGTTGAAAGAAGCCCGGATCCGGGTCACCCTGCACTCCCAGGATCTTTGCGAAGGTAAGCTCCACTGGGATACCGACGCATTGCTGGCTTTGTGGCCCTCCTTCGATGAACCGGAGACGCGTAGAGAGCGCGAGGACGTAACCTGGGTCCTGGAGACAGGGGCCCAGGTCGCTCTCTCCTTGCAGGAGCACGAAGAAGTCCTGTTCAGCGAGAGCGGTCCGGTGTTGCGGAGTTGGCTGGAAGAGGTGGGAGCTCAGGCGGGTGACGACCTGATCGTGGTCTGTGTTGATCCGGCCAAGCACCGGTTCGAAGTCTCTTATCAAAAACGAGCGGAGCGAAACGAGAAGCTGATCGGTGGGCGAAACCGCTCGATCAAGCGAAAGATGGAAGAGTTTCTGGCTACCCAGCGAGACCACGTAGCCAAACCCCGGGAGATCATGGCCTCCCTGGTCGCAGGCCGGGCCTACCACGATTCTACTCCGCCCCAGTCCCTCTCGAATCTGTTGCCGGATAAGGTGCTCGAGCGCTATGGGGCCCGAGTTTCAGCCGATGACTTCGAGGTGGAGGTCAGCAAGCCGGAACCTGACTCTAAAGATTCAAACGTAATCCCGTTTCCCAAGAAAGTTGAAGACTCCCTGGAGACTCATGCGGAGAACGAGCATCCCAAGAGTCTGGTGGCGTTGGAGATTCCGTTTAACACGGGACGGGAGCTTCCTGATGAAAAGGCCCATCAAGAAGCCCTCAAGATGCTCCAGGAGAGCGACAACATCACCCCCGGTTTGGCCATCCATGTGTTGAATCTTTCCCGCCTCTGCTCTCCGGCCTACGCGCTCCTCTCCCAAACCTCGGAATTTCGCACCGAGGCGCTCGAGTTGGCCGGCCAGTCGGTGGTGGCGGCCGAGCGCCGGATCGCCCATGGACTGCTGGAGTCCTTGATCACGGGTGAGGAGTTCACCGGTGAAGAGGTCATCGCCGACTATCTTGAGGCCCGAAGTTTTCTAGCTCGTGCACTCTGGCACGCGGGTAGCTACGACGAGGCCATCGAGCAGGCCATGCATTGTTTCGAACTCGACCCGGAGGATCCGGCGACCCGGGAGGATCTCTTCGTCATGTTGTTCGACACTGATCGTCACGACATGGTGGTACGATTGCTGGACTCTTTCCCCAGCGCCTCGGTCACTGAGGACCTCTATCACCGCGCGCTGGCGGGCCTCTTGGAAGACCCCGAAGGCCGGGAAGCCAAGAAGGCACTCCGCAAGGCGGTTAGCCACAACGATTGGCTGGCCTGTCGCTTTCTTGGAGAGGATCCGAAGAAAGCCAAGCGGTCGTCGGTGGAGGAAGGTACCGCCTACGAAGAAGCTTACGGATTTCTGTGGCGCCGGGAAGATGTCATCTTCGACCTCTTAGAAGAGATCGTCCTGGCCAAGCGGTGAGGATCTAAGGATCTTAGCTGGCTTCCTCTTGTAACAGTTTAAAGAGGTCGGGACCGTACTTTTCAAAGAGTTGCTCCAGGGGAACTTCGCCTTCGAAAAAGAGGCTGTCTCTCAAATCCTCCATGGAGGTGATGGCGTCGAAGCGGAGGACGAACGCCTGGCGTCCAATCTTTTCCAGGCGCAGATTACCGACCTCACGAAGTGCTCGGAGGAAAGTCACGGCCTCGGCTTGTCGCAATGCGTCCACTTGGATCAACTTATGGAAAGGCATGGGAGTACCTTCTTTTCGAGTTCAACTGTTTGCTCGGGGCAGGCCAATTCTATCTCGGCGCCCAATTATGGATTCTTACGGCATGAGTGATTCACAGGACGAGCAGCAGGGGGTTCCAGAAGAGAAAGAGACGACGTCACTCGACTCTCAGAAAGTTATCCGTAAAAATCTCAACAGCTTTCTGAACCCCGGACTGCCGATGCCACCGGCTCGGCCCGCCGACCCCAGCGGTGCCCTGCATCTTCGAATGGCCCAGATGGAGCTAGCTAACCGCATGCGCCTGGAGCGTCAGACCCAGGAAGGCGGGCAACCCTCGCCTCCTCCAGCCGTGCCACCGGGAGGTTTTGGTTCCGCCCAGGGGGTCTTTCACATGCGAGCCGCCAACTTTGGTCAAAAGAAACCAGCGGCCAGCAAACCCAGCCCCTACCAGCAAGTTTTCGCGGCCGCTTCCCAGCCCCCGGAAGAAACCTCTCCCACCGAAGCCTCGCCCGCCGGTTCAGGAAACGAGGTCTTGGAAGTTCCAAAAGAAGCGGAAGTCAAACAAAACCAGCCGCCTAAGCGGCTGCGCGGTAAGAAGTTTCGAAACCCTACTCTTTAGGAGCTGCGCAGGCCCTAAGGCCGGCTATTCTTCCAGGTGTCCCTCTAAGTGCTTGCGTAGGTCGCGCCCGATGGTGGCCACTTCTCGCACCATGAGATCGAAGGTGGCGGGAGTGAATCGAGTGAGGGGGGTGGCCGATTCCACCAGCAGAATAAACTTGGAGTTACGCTCGGTCAGGGAGATGCGCGACAGCACCAATTCGTTGCCGCTGAATTTTAAGGTCTGACTGAGATCCAGGTTTTCAGGAGGCTTGCCGATGATCGACTCCACGAAAATCGCTTGCGAATCTCCGTAAAACTCCTCATCGATATCCGAGACGTAGATGACAGCTTCGCGATCGTCTCGGTCCACGTGGAAGACATCCTCGTCTTCATCGTAATCCACGAAGACTTCACCCTTGCCCTCCTCCGGAACCCAGTCGATCCAGGTGTCGAGCAACTCTCCGATGGGGTGTTTGCCGGCGAAGGTCTCCTGCTCGAGCTCTTCCTCATCGGCCTCGTCATCGGAGGTCTCTTCTGAGGAATCTTCCTCTTCGGTGGTGACATCTTCTTCGGTCGTTTCTTCTTCAGTGGTAGACATGCTGGGTCGCTTCGTGCGTGGAAAAAAGAGGCCTTCCGAAAGTTTGTGCGCTCCTAAGATTTTAGGCCGTGGCCTCGTTTCATCAACCAGAGGTTCAGGCTGAAAAGGACCACCAGAAAAAATACCAGGATGACCAGGCCCCACGGAACCGGTATGTCGCTCACCCCTAGAAAGCCATAGCGTAGACCGTTGACCATGTAGAGGATCGGGTTGGCGCGGCTGACCGTGGGCCAGATGCCTGGGAGTAGTTCGATGCTGTAAAACACCCCTCCGAAGTAGGTAAGGGGGGTAAGTACGTAGGTGGGCACGCTGGCGATATCGTCAAAGTTTCGAGCCAGCATGCCGTTGGTAAATCCAGCCGTTGCAAAGGTGAGCGCCGCCAGCACAAAAAACAGCAAAACCCAGCCCAGCGAGTACAACTGCAGTTCGGTGAAAAACAGCGAAACCAGCAAGACGATCACTCCCACGATAAGGCCCCGGGCGGCTCCGCCCACTACGTAAGCCGCCACGATCAGCCAATCCGGTACCGGACTCACCAGAAGTTCCTCCACCGAGCGTTGGAACTTCGAGGAGAAAAAGGAGGAGGAGACATTGGAGAAGGAGTTCGTGATCACGGCCATCATGACCAGGCCGGGTACGATGAACTCGATGTAGGTAAAGTCCCCAAAGTCTTGGATTCGATCACCGAGAAGCTTTCCGAAGACCACGAAGTACAGACTCATAGTGACCGCCGGGGGAAGCAAGGTCTGGGTCCAGATCCGCATGAACCGCACCACCTCTTTTCGAACGATGGTGCAAAAAGCGACCCACTGCTGCTGGCTACTCAACGCTCTTCTCCCTTCTTATTCTGAACCAGATCGATGAACAACTCTTCGATTCGGTTGGACTTATTGCGCATGCCCTCCACCACCACTCCGGCGGTATTGAGTCGTTCGAAGACCTCGTTGAGGGTGGTTCCCTTGTGCACTCTCACGTCCAGTCTGGTCGGGGTCGGCAAGCAACAAGGCATGCCTTGTCCAAGGTCTGGTGCCGCTTGCCGCGGCTCGAGCAGTTCGAACACAAAGACCTGGCTTTCCAGTTTGCGCAAGAAGGAGCCGATGGGCTCTGAAGTGAGAAGGCTGCCTTCGTCGATGATGGCGATGTGGCGGCACAACTTTTCGGCTTCTTCCAGGTAGTGGGTGGTGAGAATGATGGTGGTCCCTTTTTGGTTGAGTTCCAGCAAAAAGTCCCAGAGCTCGCGTCGAAGCTCAATATCCAGACCTGCTGTGGGCTCGTCGAGGATCAGGAGTCGGGGCTGATTGACCAGTGCTCGGGCCAGCATGAGACGCCGCTTCATGCCGCCAGAGAGGTTCCGCCCGGGCTCCTCTCGTTTCTCCCATAAGCCCAGCGATTTCAACAGTCTTTCGGCGCGTTCGGCTGCCACCTTCCGAGGTATTCCGTAATAGCCGGCCTGAAAGAGCACGGTGTTCATCACCGTCTCGAAAAGATTGAAATTGAATTCCTGGGGCACCACGCCCAAACTGGCTTTCACCTTGCTCAACTCTTCATCGAGGTCGTGTCCGTAGACCGAGACCGTACCGGCCGACTTGTTGACCAGACCGGTGAGGATTCCGATGGTGGTGGACTTGCCCGCACCGTTGGGGCCGAGGAGGGCAAAAAAGTCACCGTCGTCCACCTCCAGGTTGACACCTTTGAGAGCTTCCGGGCCATTGGGGTAGGTTTTTTTGAGGTTTTTTATGACAAGGGCTTTTTCCATGGGGGCAACGGTCATTTGTGCTACCTGCTCGGATTCCTGGAAGGATCCTCAGGCCAGTGATGTTTGGGGTATCGGCCTCGCAGATCCTTTCGTACCTGCTGATAGCTGCCGGACCAGAAGGCGTCCAGGTCGGTGGTGATCTGGCAAGGGCGCCCGTTGGGGGCCAGCAGTCGACAGACCAGCGGGAGCTTCCCACCCAGCAATCGCGGTTGCTTCCAGCCCATGAAATCCTGGAGTTTACTGGCCACGTACGGATCGCCGTCGGTCGGATACTGAACCGGCACTGGTCTGCTTCGGCCGGGCAGGCGGACGGTCAAGGGCAACTCTCGGTCCAGTGCTTGCATGAGCGGGTAGGGGAGGAGGCCCTGGAGATGCTCCATGAGTTGCTCCGGGGAATTCTTGGACCAGGACTGTTGAGTTTCCAGAAAGGAGAGCAAAAGCTCCTCCACCTCCGGAATGGCTTGCTCGGGTTGATGGGTGCGGAACAATTCCAGCCGCCTTTGCAAAGTCTGGAACTCTTCCCCCAACTCCGACTGTGGTAAATTCTGAAGGAGTACCCGAGCAGTCTCCGGCCCCGGCCGGGCCGCCTCGGTCCCGGACTCCAGGACCAGACTACCCAGAGCCACTTCTCGTCGCAGTTTGACCCCCCTGGAAGCCGGGTCGTAGAACAGTTCCACCGTTTCGACAAAACGATCGAACATCTGTTCCCAAAGCAGATCAGCCTCGATGGGTTGATAGAGACGGCAGAAGGAATCGGGTCCGGCCCCGCCCTGGGGAGAGGCGGACAAAAGAAGGGCCGGCTCTTTGTGAACGGGGTATCGGGTCTTCAGGCTCATGGCAGGTTGAGCGGGATTGGCGCAGACGGCGCGCTCGGCCGTCAGCATGGCGATGGTGTCTCGGTAGTTTGCCAGCAACGCTTCGGGCAGGCTCTTTTTTTTCCCGGGTTTCAGAGCCTGCAGACGGTCCTGCAGGGTTCGTTGGAGGCGTTGATCGATCTCCACCCGTGGAGCCCAGTCTTCCAGGGCCCACGACTCCTTCCCCCCGGGCGGCCGCTCCAGGGCCTGGCACCACTTCACGATCTTTTCTACCGGCTGCCCTCCCAGGCGAGCGGACACGGCAAATCCTGCCAGGCGTGGTTCCAGGGGAAGGCCCAGGACCTCTCGACCTCGAGCGGTCAGTGCGAAGCCGGACAAGAGACCTGCCTCGCCGGCCCACTCTCGGGCTCGAGCCAGTCGCTCGGATACTGGGGGCCAGAGCCAGGGCAGCGCTTTCCACCCTTCGAGGAGTTCCATGGAAGCCAGGAAGAGGCACACCGTTTTGTACTCCGCCTCTTCGATCTGGGGACGGGCGAAGGGTTCTCGGTGAAGCTCCTGTTGTTTGCTGAAGAGTCGATGGCAGAAACCAGGGCCCAGCCGCCCGGCCCTCCCCGCCCTCTGTTCGAGAGAGGAGAGCGGTGCGGCCACCGTCTGCAGGGTGACTCCCAGGTCCAAACGGTCTCGACTGGGGCGGCGGACCAAACCGCTATCGATCACCACCTTGATCCCGGGCAGGGTGACCGAGGATTCGGCCAGATCGGTGGAGAGGATGCGGCGAAGTCCTTGCGCTTTCTGTTCCACCACCCGCCGGATCTCTGGTTCGGGAAGGCTGGAGTGGAGGATCTCCACCGGCCCCCCGAAGGGGTCGGCCAGCAGCTTTTCCTGGACCGCCCGGATCTCGGAAAGCCCGGGAAGAAAGATGAGCTGCTCTCCCTTTTCTCGGACCGCCCACTCGGCTGACCGATCGGCCACCAGCGAGGCCAGACGTTCGGTCTTGCTCAAAAGCTGGGGCTCGATTTTTTCGTGGCTGATGGTCACCCGGTGCAGGCGGCCTTCGCTCTCCACCACCGGAGTGTCGAGGGGCAGCCCGGCTCGATCCAGGGTGGCCGACATCAGTAGCAGGCGGGGAGAGCGGGATAGAGAGCGGAGATAGGCCAGGAGCAGTTCGGCCTCCCACTGTCGTTCATGGAACTCATCAAAAACCACGATCTCGTCAGGGCTGGGCGGACTGTTGCAGAAGACCCGCAGTGCGGTCCCGTAGGTGAGATAGCCGATCCGGGTCTTTTGTTCGTCCCACTGGCGCTCCAGGCGGATCTGATAACCCACCAGCGGTCCGCAAACCTCCCTCAGGGCCAGGGCCGGCAGCCGCGCCGTGACCCGCCGGGGCTCCAGGACCAACACCCGGGAGGCCGCACTCCTGGCCAGCAAGGCAGCAGGTACCAGTAGAGTCTTGCCACTGCCCGGCGGGGCGGTAAGGGCCACCAGGGGGTGATCCTTTAGCGCGGCCACCAGACGGTCCAGGCATTCCGAGACGGGAAAGCCCGAGGGAGCGTATCGGGCCTCGATCTGGCCCAGCATTACTTCTTCTTTCGGCGCTCTTTGCGTTGGGAGAAGTCGGCCAGCGTTTCGGGCTGAGACTCTCGCTTGTTGGCTACGCGGGCCAGCACGAAAAGAAAGTCCGAGAGCCGATTCAGATAAATGATGGTGAGGGGATTGAGTTCTTCCGTCTCTTGGAGATGAACCACCGTTCGCTCGCAGCGGCGGGCCACCGTGCGGGCCAGATGGAGGGCCGCTCCTCCGGGGCCTCCACCCGGAAGGACGAACTCTTCCAGGGGCGGTAACTCGTCCATCAATTCATCCAGCATCTGCTCCAGTCGGTCGATCTGCTCCTGGGCAACCCGGGGGACTTCCACTCCCAACGGTGAGGCCAGGTCGGCGCCTACTGTGAAGAGGCGATGCTGTACCTCGTGAATCCTTTCCAGACAATCCGAATCGCTCAGGTGGGAGGCGGCCAACCCCAGTACGGAGTTCAGTTCGTCCACTTCGCCGTAGGCGCAAACCCGGAGTGAGCCCTTGCTCACCCGCAGTCCGCCGATGAGTGCGGTCTGGCCCCTGTCGCCGGTCTTGGTGACCACTTTGGATATCCTCATGGCGCTCATCTCGAATCCCTAATCCCAGTAATCCTTGCTGAGGGCCAGTAGATACTTCTTGAAAATTTTCTCCTGGTCTTCAGCCGGTTTTTCGAACACCACCCGCTGGTTGAAAAGCCCCGATTTTCCGGTTTCGCAAGACTGCACGACGGCTTTCACGTGGAAGCCGTCGAAGCTGGAAAGCCCACTGATATCCAGGCCCCATTGGTCGCCTTTTTCGGCTGGACGGTTGAGGGTCAGGAGGGCTCCCCCCATCCCGATATTCAGGACCTTCCCCTGGGCGTTTTCCACTGAACGAGCCAGTACGTCCAGGTCGCAGGGGCAGCGGACTGATTTGCGGCGTTCTACTAGATCGCTGGAGCCCGACCCCCGCTCTCGAAAAAAGTAAGAGACCCAGGATTGCATCATGTACTCTCCGGAGTCCAGAAATTTTGCTCCCGCCACCATTTCCAGAGATTTGGGATTCTTGCGGCGCCAGACGAGTTCGCAGTTGACGGAGCTTTTCGTTACTCCGGGAAGCGGGTGAGGGAAGTGTAATTGAAATCTTTCTCCAACTTTCAAGTTACCGTTGTAACTCATTCGAACTCCACCCATGGAGTAGTTCAGAACGTAGGCGATGGACTTTTCTTGTTTACCGTCGCCGGCGTCTTTTAAAAGATCGATTTTATGGCGACTCTTGATGCGGATGGTGCGGCGCCGTTCATCGAACTGCCAATCGGCGTCGACCCCCCGGACCATAGAACGGAGCCCTCTGGTGATATCTGAAGCAAACTTTTTGAGCATGAAAAATGCTTCCGCGCTGGAGCAGGGGATGCCTCTTTTGAATAGTCGGAACTCAGCGTTTTAGCGATAGGTCGATAGTAGAACTCCACACAGTGCCAATAGGGTGAAATAGGTGAGTCCCGCTCCCACAAAACGAAAAATGTTAGGCTTTTTTAGGCTAAAAGTGAGAAGGCCCGTGACCAGCAAGCAACGAGCCGTGACCGCCAGCGGACCCAACCAGAGGGCCCACTTCGGGCCGCCCTGCATGGGCTGCACCAGGAGCAGCGCGTAAAAGGCCGGATGCCATTCGGCACAGTTGGTATAGGCTACGCTGATTCGATTCATTAGATGGTTCGGGTCATCGGGTCGGCCCACCGATTTTTTGTAGATCCAGCGGCAAGCCGAGATTGAGATGCCCAGAAGAGTTTGCATGAGGGCCAGGATGACGACGCAGAAAATTGCGGTTTTCATGACGGAGCCTACTTTCCGAAGCTCGCTTCTCCTCCAACCTGTCGGGTTTAAAGGGTGGGGTCCGGGGATTGGCCAAGCACCCACCTTGTGAAAGGTGGGAATGAATGTTAGGCCGTTCGGTGGGTACTCGTTTCGACGATCGTTTCCGCCTCTTGAGCGTGCTCGGTCACGGAGCCATGGGGCACGTCTACGAAGTCGCCGACGAGAAACTGCAAGGCGTCCGCTGGGCCCTCAAGGAACTCGATCTGGGCGTGGTCCTGGAAAAAGAGAAGGATGAGGCGATCGCTCTTTTTAGGCGGGAGGTGGACATCATGGCGGGGGTGAGCCACCCCGGTTGCCCCCGGGTGATTCACGAGTTTACCACCGACAAGGGGGCTCCGGCCTTCGTGATGACGCGGGTGGACGGGGTACCCCTCGATGTCCTGGTGGAAGAGGTCGATCGCCCCCTCTCGCTTCACGAGACCATGCCGATTCTGCTCCAGGTCTGCCACATCTTAGAGCATCTCCATAAGCAGAATCCGGCGGTGATCTTTCGGGATCTGAAACCCTCGAACCTCATGCTCACCGACACCGGCACGGTGGTCATGATCGACTTCGGCATCGCCCGCCGCTACGACCCCAAGAAAAAAAAGGACACTCAAGAACTGGGGACGCCCGGCTTTTGCTCTCCGGAGCAGTACGGCCGAGGGCAAACCACCGCCCGTAGCGACATCTACGCTCTGGCGACCACCGCCTATTTCCTCTTGACCCGGGCCGACGTTCAGTCCTACGCCTTTAAGTTTCCACCTTTGAGCGACCATCTACCGGGGGGAGAAGCGACCGACCTCTCTCTTTTGCTCAAGAGCATGCTGGAACTTAAGCCTCAGGATCGGCCCGCCTCGATAGAGCTGGTGCGCAAGAAGTTGACCAAAATGTACCGAGAGTTGAAACCGAATCGCGACCGGGCTACCAGGATCCTGCGGCCCTGCCTGCGGGCGCTCACCGAGCTACCGGTGGAGCCCACCAGGCAGCTCAAGGTGTTTGATGCGGCCTTCTTCAAGCGTTGGTTCCGCACGTTTTTCTGAACATTTGTTCGACAGGGCTTCCGGGTCGCCAACAAAACATGAAAGGATGACGACTACCATTTCCGCTGATCCGTTTACCCGAGGCCTCAATCCCCCCCAGGCCGAAGCCGTCCTCGCTACCGAAGGACCTCTCTTGCTGCTGGCGGGCGCGGGATCGGGAAAGACCCGGGTGTTGACCCGACGGGTGGCCTACCTGCTGGCTAGCGGTAAAGCCAGGCGTCAGGAGATGCTCATCGTCACCTTCACCAACAAAGCCGCCCGGGAAATGGCCGAACGGATCGAACACCTCTGCGGCCCCGGCCGCTTCTGGGATCTGGGCACCTTCCACTCGGTCTGCGCCCGCTGGCTGAGGCGCCACGGCCACAGCATCGGACTGGATTCGTCCTTCACCATCTACGACGGCTCCGAACAGCAGATCGTGATGAAAGAAGTCATGCTGGATATGGGTCTGGACACCAAACGCTACAAGCCGCGGGGCTTCTTGTCGGTGGTGTCCGGCTGGAAGAACAAGCTGATCACCCCGGAACGGGCCATCGACACGGCCCGCTATACGGTGGAAAAGGATCAGGCCGATGCCTACCGCCGCTACCAGAGGAGGCTGGAGCAAAACAAGGCGCTGGATTTTGACGACATCCTAGTCAAGGCGGTACAGATGCTGCGAGAGGACAAGGAACTCCGGGAAAAATTTCAGACCCGCTTGAAGTATCTCTCGGTGGACGAGTATCAGGACGTCAACCCGGTCCAATACGAACTGATCCGCCTGCTGGCTCCGCCCCACAACAATGTCTGCGCGGTGGGTGACGACGACCAGAGTATCTACGCCTTTCGGGGCGCCGATATCAGTATTCTTCTGCGCTTTGAACAGGACTTTCCCAAGGCCCGGATCATCCGCTTGGAGCAGAACTATCGCTCCACCGAGTACATTCTGGAAGCGGCCAACAAAGTGGTGTCCCACAACCAGGGGCGAAAGAAAAAGACCCTGTGGACGGCTCAGAAGGGTGGTCACAGGCTGGAGTTTTATCGCGCTGGAGATGGCCAGGGGGAGGCGCGTTTTATCGCTCGTACCATTCAAGACTTGCGTTCGAACCCATCGAAGCCCCGAGGGCTTTCCGACTTCGCCTTGCTCTATCGCACCAATGCTCAATCGCGACTGCTCGAAGAAGAGATGCTCAAGGCCGGGATCCACTACCAGATCGTAGGGGGCTTGCGGTTCTTTGAGCGCAAAGAGATCAAGGATATTTTGTCTTACTTCCGGGTGCTGCAGAACCCATCGGATGCGGTAGCTTTGCGGCGCGTGATCAATGCCCCTACTCGGGGCATCGGGGCCAAGAGTGTGGAGCGCCTGGTGGAGTTCGCCCAGGAGAGCCAGATGCCCATTTTTTACGCCCTGGAGCGGGCCCAGGAGGCGGGCCTGCGGGGCAAAGCGGCCAAAGGAGCCGAGGAGATGTTCGGCTGGATGCTCGGTCTGGGTCAGTCGATGGCAGGCGCAAACCCACCCACCATCAGCGAACTCCTGGAGCGAGTTCTGGAGCTTTCCGGGTATAAAGCAGACCTGGTCAAAGAAAATACCGTGGAGTCGCTGGCTCGCCTGGACAACCTGGAAGAGTTGGCCAACGTGACCGCCGAGTTCGACCGCTCCCGGGCCGCCGGGGAGTATACCGAGCAGGCCGAGGTGACCGATTCAGCCCTGGAGGCTTTTCTGGTGGAGGTCTCCTTGTTTTCGGAACAGGACCGGTCTGCAGAGCCCCAGGAGCAGGTCACCCTTATGACCCTGCACTCGGCCAAGGGACTGGAGTTTCCGGTGGTGTTTCTGGCCGGACTGGAAGAGGAGACTTTTCCCCACATCCGCTCCAAGGACGACCCGGTCCAGATGGAAGAGGAGAGGCGTCTCTGCTACGTGGGCATGACCCGGGCCATGGAAAGACTTTATATCACCGCCGCTTCCACCCGCACTGTCCACGGAAGCACTACGGTCAAGAAGGTCTCAAGATTCGTGGAAGAGATTCCAGATGAGTTGTTCAAAGTTTCGCCCCAACTCGAGGTCATGCCCGCGGGCGGCTTTTCACCGCAGCGGGACCCCTACTGGGAGGACGACGGACCAGCCATCGGCTCTTCCGGGTGGAAGGGCTGGGGACGCACCGCTTCTGGGGCGCCGGTATCGAGACCTGGATCCGGTAAGTCCGGCCCCATCCTCTCCGCGGGAGACCAGGTCGAGCACAAGGTATTCGGCAAGGGCCAGGTACGCGAAACCAGCGGTGGTGATATCATCACCGTGGATTTCCTGAACGGTCCGGTTCGCAAACTAAAGTCTAGCTTCTTAAAAAAGATCGATGACCGGTGATCCGGTTTTGCATTGAAAGGATTGAAACTAAATGCCATTAGCAACTTTACAAGAACGCAGCCAGGGCCAGTGTGAGTTGTGCACTGGTACGGAGAACTTGTCTGTTTACGATGTCCCTCCGGCCGCTCCCGGGCCGAGCGATCCCGAGATTTATATCTGTGAGCTTTGCTTGCGGCAGATCGAAAAAAAAGAACCCATGGACGGCGCGCACTGGCAGTGCCTGACCGGGTCCATGTGGAGTGAAGTTCCCGCCGTCCAGGTAGTAGCCTGGCGCATGCTGCACCGCCTGAAAACGGAAAGCTGGGCCGCCGACAACCTGGAAATTTTATACCTCGACGACAATCTGCTCGGGTGGGCCAAAGCCACCGGTGACCACGACGCTCCGGCCTCGGTTGAGTTTCATCAGGACAGCAACGGTAAGCTCTTGCAGGACGGAGACACGGTGGTATTGACCAGATCGCTGGACGTCAAGGGCTCGACCCTCAATGCCCGGATGGGTACGGTGGTCAAGAACATTCGGCTGGTCCCAAACAATACCGACCAGATCGAAGGTCGGATCGAAGGCCAACTCATCGTCATCTTGACCAAATTCGTCCGAAAACAGGGCGCCTAGGAGCCTGACCGGAAACTCCGCCGCCATCTCACTCGTTCATTATTGTCCCTCCGAAATAGTCCATTTGTCGCGAAATATTCCCGATATTACTCGAAAATGTCCAATTCCGGAGGACCAAAATGTCCTTCGCGATCTGTCAACGGGGTTTCCGGTCAGGCTCCTAGTGGTTTTTCTTTCGCAAGAACTTACCATCGTCTGGGTACCAGTTTAGGGGTATCAAATCGTCCGACTCCTCGAAAAAAGAATTGGGAGTACCCAGTGCGTCTTCCACCATATCGGGGTTGTCCTGGGCGAACTCGGGTCCTCTGACTTCCGTTTCGGTGGGGTGCAAGTAGACCTCTACAATCACGCGGTTGGGCAGGCGTTCGGGGGGCGGAAGGGTGTCGCCCACCGGAGGACTGGACGGTTGGGCCACAACGGCCGCGGTAAGCCCCCAGAAGAGAGCTGTGGTTGCCCCCAGATTGACAAGGGAATTTGTGACTTTTTTCATGGCGCTGACCTGGCTTCTTGAACTTCAGAGAATTCTTTGCCCTTCAGGGGTCTTAAACCTTTTAAGATGGAAGGGGCAGGACCACCCCGGGTGTATCCGCGAACGGCCAGAGTCATGAAAACTGTAGCCATGCTTCTGGCCGGAGGTGAAGGTAGTCGTTTGACGGTTTTGTCCGAACAACGAGCCAAGCCTGCGGTGCCCTTCGCGGGAAAATTCCGCATCATCGACTTTACCCTATCAAACTGTGTGCACTCCGGGATCGGTACAGTGGGCGTCTTGACCCAGTATCGGCCCCACAGTCTCAACGAGCACATCGGTATCGGAAAGCCCTGGGGATTGGACCGGTCTCGCGGTGGGGTGCGTCTGCTGCCGCCCTATCACGGCCGCGACCACCAGCGCTGGTTTGCTGGGACCGCCGATGCGATCTATCAGAACCTGGGGTTTATCAATGACCACCGGGCCGAGGCGGTGCTCATTCTGTCCGGTGACCACATCTACAAGATGGACTATCGGGATATGCTGCGAGCCCACGTCGAAAGGGGAGCGGACCTCACGGTGGCGGTCATGGAGGTGCCCATCGAGGAAGCCTCTCGCTTTGGCATAATGAAGGTGGACCAGGACGGTTGCATCGTGGAGTTCGCCGAGAAGCCTAAGGACAAGAGTAAGGGCAACCTGGCCTCCCTGGGGATCTACATCTTCTCCGCCAACGCCCTGGACTCGGTCTTGCGTCGGGAGAATGAGAACCACACCGATCTCGACTTCGGCAAGCACGTCATCCCTTCCATGCTGGCCGATGGTAGCCGCGTTATGTCCTACCGCTTCAGTGGATACTGGGTGGATGTGGGAACCGTGGACTCTTATCTGAACACCAATCTCGAATTGATCGGCGGTCGGGCCGCTCTGGATCTCTACGACGAAAAATGGCCCATCCTGACCCAATCCGAAGAGCGGCCGGCGGTGAAGGTCGGCCCCCAGGGGAAAGTGACCGAATCCCTGGTCTCCAATGGTTGCGTGGTGAAAGGTCTGGTGAAGAACTCAGTCCTCTCTCCCGGGGTCTACGTCTCGCCGGGTGCGGTCATCGAGAACTCGGTGGTGATGAACGACGTCTGGGTAGGCCCGGGCGTGCACATCAACAATATGGTCATCGACAAGCGGGTGCGGGTGGGGCCGGGTGCGGTCCTGGGTAGCGGCGACCCGAGCGTGGCCAATGAGAAGATGCCGGACAAGCTGAGTGCCGGGATCAGCGTAATCGGAAAGGGTGCCATCATACCGCCCAGTTGTCGGATAGGCCTCAACGTCCTGATCGAATCCGAGGTTGAAGAAAGCGATTTTCCCGATGACCTGGTGGTGGCTGACGGACAGACAGTGGAGCGTGCAAAATGAGTTCAGCGTTTGCTTTGATAATGGCCGGCGGACCTAGCCCCGGACTTTCGGTATTGACCAATGTGCGAGCAGCCCCGGCGATCCCGTTCGGGGGCAAGTATCGCCTGATCGACTTTTCTCTCTCCAACTGTGTCAATTCAGAGATTTACAACGTGGCGGTCCTGACCCAGTACCGGCCCCACAGTTTGAGTCAACATCTGGGCACCGGCGCCCCCTGGGACCTGGACCTCATGAAAGGTGGCCTGCGGGTGTTGCACCCCTTCAAAGGTGGCAAATTCGGGGACTGGCAGAAAGGCACCGCCGACGCGGTTCGCCGGAATTTGGAGTTCGTGGGGGAGCAGTCCGAGGATCACGTGTTGGTGCTGGCCGGAGATCACGTCTACACCATGGACTACACCACCATGCTCAGCATCCATAACAGTTCCGGCGCTGACCTCACGGTGGCGTGTCGACGGGTGAGCCCTCACGAAACCCACCGCTTTGGAATGATCGTAAAATCTTCCGACGAGCGCATCACCGGGTTCGAAGAAAAGCCGAAGCGGAGCCGCCAGACCCTGGCTTCCATGGGGGTTTACGTGTTCAAGCGCGAGGCCCTGTTGGAGGTACTGAAGGACCCCTCTCACACCGACTTTGGCCGAGACGTCCTGCCTGCCATGATCAAGGGGGGCAAGAATGTTCGGGCTTTCACCTTCCCCGGTTACTGGACCGACATCGGGACGGTGCAAGCGTACTGGGAATCAAACATGGCGCTTCTCTCTGAAGACCCGGCCCTAGACCTCTATAACAGTGAAGCCCGGGTCTACACGCGTAGTCAGGAGTCCGGTCCGGTCTCTGTGGGCAAGGACGCCCAGGTGGAGGACAATCTACTCAGTAACGGTTGCGTCGTGGAGGGGAGGGTGGAGCGCTCCATCATCAGCCCGGGAGTGAGGATCGCCCCCGGGGCGGTGGTGACCAACAGCATCGTGCTGCACGGAACGGTGATCGAAGCCGGTGCGGTGGTGGACAAGTGCATCATCGACAAGCAGTGTCACATTGGAGCCGACGCCAAAGTGGGCTTCGGAGACGACAACACCCCCAACCAGGCCCTACCCCGGGACCTGAACACCGGACTCACCCTGGTGGGGAGAGAGGCTGTCATCCCGGGCGGGATAACCCTGGGGCGAAACGTCACGGTGCAGGCCGGAACCGGCGAAGCCGACTTCAAGAAGAGCAAAAAGAAGGGCGTTCCCAGCGGCTCGGTGGTGGGCAAGGTTCCTGACTGAAAAGAGTCTACGTCGTCATAAACCCGGCGCCTTAAGACTATGAAGAAACAGATTTTAGTGATTCTCTCGGTTTTGGTGGCTTCGGCGCTGGCTGTTCGCTTTGCTCGTATGCAAAACGCGGACAGCGATCTGGTGAACTGCAAGGAGAATCTGAAGGACCTGGGCACGGCGATGGAAATGTATTCCACCGACTGGTCGGGGCGTGCGAAGGGGACTTTCATCGCGACATGAAGCTGCCCTCCAACTACCCGGTGTACGACGGAATTGCCAGTATGGGCGAGCGTTGAGTCATGACACTCACCCAACTCAAAACCGACCTGCAAAAATGCGCAACGATGGAATCCTTACTGGCCTTAGCAGAAGATGCCCTGGCGGAGTCATTCGTGCATGCGCGCAGGCGCGTGTTTCTCATGCGAAACGGATCAGAGATGCCGTTAAATCCGGTGATTCAGGCTTTTCAGGAGTTGCAAACCCCGCTTCACGAAGCCATGGTGATCCATGAGGACATTTGGAGAGCCTATTGCCCAAGAGCCGATCACGGACATGTTTTGGTCGGGCCACTGCTGCGGGGAGCGGAGATGATCGGGGTGCTGGCAGTCACCCGCCATCAGGATCAAGGAGTCTTCACTCAGGCTGAACTAGGGCCTGTGGACATTTGGCATTCCGAGCCAAACGCAGGACATTTTTCTCCTCCTGGAGTGGAATTTTCTGTGAAATAGTGGACCTATTTGAGGAAAATTTCGCTTCAGGAGGTGGAAAATGAACAAGTTTGGTGACCGAAGGCTGAATGTCCACAGGCCCTAACTCGCATGACTCAGCTGAGTCTTTTCTTTTCCACCCATCTCTCTGGCTGGTCCGACGAGTTTGAGAATAAGCTTTCGCCCCGGGAGACCGAAGTTGCTCGTTTGGTGAAGCAGGGTAAAAGCAACGAGGAGATCGCGGCCGATCTCGTACTTTCCGTACACACTGTCAAGCATCACCTCAAGTCGATCTTCAATAAACTGAATATCAACTCTAGAACCCAGCTAGCCGCTTTGTAGACCACCCCTTCGAGGGATACCGGAACGGAGCCGCACAGGGTAGGCTCTCGGGCAGATGAAGACTCTATCCAACTGCTTAAGGCTCACAGCCTGGCTTGAAGGCTCCAGTTTGCTCCTGCTTTTGGTGGTGGCGGTGCCGATGAAGTATGTGGGGTCCGATCCCACTCTGGTGCGTCTCCTCGGACCACTCCACGGAATGGCTTTTCTGGCCTACACCTATCAAGTTTTTAAGTCGCTCGCCCGGGGGCAGATCAACCGGCGCACGGGAGTTGTCTTAATCACCGCGAGCTTCTTTCCGGGCGGAACGTTTTGGGTAATGAGGAGTCCTTGGAAGTGACCATCTATCTGTTTCTTAAAGTTTTTCATGTCGTCTCGATCTTGATATGGATCGCGGGCATGTTTCGTCTTTGCGATTTCTACCAACACCGAGAGACGCGCGAAAATGAGTTGGAGGCAGTACTGGATTTCGACTCCACCTGGACGAGCCCGGCGATGCTCGGCGCCTGGTGTGCCGGAATGGGCATGACGGTTATCGCCCGATGGTGGAACCATCGGTGGTTTTTGTGGAAGTTTCTGCTGGTCATTTCACTGTCGGCCGTACATGGCGCGATGGTGGGCCGCCTGAGAAGGGAGCAACCGACGGAAAAGGGGCGTACCCATGTCTGGTGGCTGGTGCTGATTCTGGCGGGGGTGGTCTCGCTAGTCATCATAAAGCCTTGAAGGGAATCCTTTTGCTTATCGAAATCTGTACTTATGGACTTGCTTGAGACCATAAAGTCCGACGACGCTGTCGGTATTCGACAGGCTCTGAAAGCGGGACCCCTCCCACTGGTGAACGGCGTGGACGCCCTGACTCAGGCGGTCTTTTTTGGCTCCAAAGATGTGTTCGAGGTCTTGCTCGAGGCCGGCCATGATCACGAAGTGCGGGATCTGCTCGGGAAATCGTTACTGCACAAGTCTCGGAAGGCCGCACTGACCAGGCGGCCGCTGGAGTTGGGGGCAGACCCATCGGTTACCGACAACGCGGGCCGAACACCCCTACACGACGCCGATGAGCCCTCGGTGGTGAAGGCACTTCTTGGGGCCGGGGGGTCAGCCGACCCTATCGATCAGCACGGCTCCACCCCACTTCTCGCCGCCTCGCGCCTGGGAAGGTTCAAGCTGGTCCAGGCTTTGCTGGAAGGCGGAGCTGATCCGAACTACACCGACCCCCAGGGTAGAGTGCCTCTGAGTGAGTTGCTTTACGGTACCGAGGTGCCCGACGACAGCAAGGAAAAGATCGCGAAACTGCTGTTGGATGCGGGGGCGGATACAAAGAATTCACGAGTGCAGGCATGCCTTGAGCAGGGCTGGGGATCTCTGGCAATTCGCCAAGCCATGAGCTAAACTGCCCCCTTGTCACAAGCTGTCATTTCCCCCTGATCGACCTCCGATATGATGCGGATATGCGATGGTCCAAATCAATAATTCTTACCCTGGTATTTCTGCTGGCCCTTCCTGCCTTTGCCCAGCCTTCTCTGAGCGACCTGTTTCAGATCGGGCAGGCGTTGCAGAGCCGCCGCGGCTCTTCGGATCTGGAAAACGCTCTGCGCTTGGGTGGGGTGATCATCCAGATGAGCAGTCGCGGGAGCTATCAGGAGCGGGTTCCTTACAACCGCTATCCCCACCAGCCTCGCTATCCCGACCTGCGCGTACCTACCCCAGCCCCTCAGCCTCCCCAGCACCCCGCCACCGTGAGTGGGCGACCGGCCGGCTACGAGTACATCGCGGTGGGGGGGAAAACCACCCGCCTCGATCCTTCCTATCTGCCCCTCACCATCAATCCGGGAGACCAGTACCACTACCAGACCGTGGAGAAGGCAGTCGAGATCTGGAACAACGCCGGAATGGGCGCTCTCTTTCAGGTGACCAGCGGCCCCGCCGATCTGACCGTGGATTGGAGCGGTCGCTCGGTAACCCCCGGAACCCGCGCCGAAACCCGACTACACACCTCTCGCAACGTGGTGGTTCCCAGCAGCATCAGCGTGAGAACCGAGGGGCGGGATCGCTACGAACTGGCCCGGGTGATGACCCACGAACTCGGCCACGTGCTGGGTCTGGACCACTCACAGCACCGTGGCGACATGATGTACCGCTCCGAGCAGCAGGGTGAGTTGGCCCTCAGCAACCGTGACATTCAGATGCTCCACTGGCTCTACTCCCAGCCCGACTACGTGCCGGTGGTGGGGGCCACTAACACCCGCGCAGCCCTCAACAGCTATTCCCTCAACAGCTTCAATTGTGAAGGGCACGAGCACTGAATGGGATTTTCAGCTTCGACGACTCGATGTCACCGGCTCAAGGCCGACCCACCCTGAAACTCGTTCTGGTCGTCACGACCTCATTATCGACCCTGCCGTAGCGCCTTTTGGAACCCACCATGTTTAGCTCAAGTATCGGGGGGTCGGAGCCGGCCCACTGAACCTGGAAAGAGTCGACCTCTCGTGCTGAGACGGTAAAACTGGTCGGTAGATCGTCGGGCCAGTCGGGAAGTGTGTGCTGGATCGGACTGACCTGCGGTTGGGGGGCGGGCATGGGTAGTTCGCCCCGTCGTATCTCTCGCTGAGCGGGGTCGAACCAGATCACGATCCATCGCTGCCAGGTGAGGGTGCCTGTCACGGTGTTCAAGGCTATAACTCCGTCGTCGGTCAAAGCCGAACACACCGCCACCGCTCGACCGTCCGGCGAGATCGTCACTCCCTCTGGCGGAGACTGGTCACAGGCCGTGGCCAGAGCGGCACTCACCAGGTGCATCTGCCCGGCCAGGTCCGCTCGCACCCCCACCTGCTGCCAGGCCGAGGTGCCGATCTGGTAGATGACAAAAAGAGACGCCATGACCAGGGACAGCATGCCCATGGAGACGATCAGTTCAAGCAGAGTATGCCCAGGGCTTCTAGCCGCCGAACGCTGTCTCAATCACGGTCCTTCCGGTCTTGCCCCAGTAGACTTCCACTCGAACAGCCCTGACCCCGACCAGGGTCGGGTGGTCGGCCACCCGCACGACCATATCGTAGGATTGCCCCTCCAAAACCACGCCGGGGTAAGGCGAAGGGGGAAAAGCTCCATCAGGCGGTTGGCCCTCTCGTCCATCAAATACCCTCGGTCCTGCCGGCAACGCTGTGTATCCACCGCCGGCTCTCACGCGCTCCAGCAACTCCCGACTTATCTCGTGGGCCACCGTGTGCTGCTCGGCTTGCCCCATGTAACTGAGTCCGGAAGTAAAGACCCCGATCACAACCAGACTGGCGGCCGCCAGCAGGCCCAGGGCCACCACCAATTCTGCCAGGGAAAACCCTCTACGATTCAACATTCAGTGCCCCAACCAGTGGAGTACCCCCAGATTACCTTGAGTCTCTCGGGCCGCTTTCACCACGTCCTCTGTATGCGTGATCTTGGTACCTCCGTCGAGTTGAACGTCTCCGGGCTCAAGGACCAGGTCCGGGGCCGAGGCGGGGGACGCACTCCAGGAGGGGAGTTCCTTGACTTCCGGGTCTCCGAGTACGGTGATGGAACCCACCACGGCGATCTCGTGGCCGGCATAAAGCCATCCGTTGGTGATCAACCGCCCCTGAAAGTAAGCCGTACCGGGACGGTTCATGTCCAGGGCTCGAAGCCCGTTGATCAGCAAAGCTTTTACCGCGTCTCGGCCTCCGAATTCGGTGAGGGGAAGGGTAGCATTTCCATAGGCCAAGATGTCGTTGACCGTGTCGAACAGACCGTCATGAGTGTGGCCATCCTTGATCTCCCTGAGGGCTGCCTCCAGAGTCGCGCGCCAACCCGGCGGATGATGGTACTTTTCGGCTAAACCGAAAATTCCCCCGGAGCTTGCTCCTTCGGTATTGTCGTGATCCCGTAGGAACTCGATCTTAGACAGCATAAAGTTTCGCGTTTCAGAGGAGGGTTGGAGCAACAGTATATCCCGCAATTTTAGCAGTTTATTGTCCTGTAATGGGTCCGGACCATCAGGATGATCCGTAAAGTGGTGTCCCAGGGTTTGCATCCGCTTATCGGCAGCGCTGTCGGCCAAAAAGGTGTAGCCAGGTTGCTCGATCTCCTCCAGGATCGCGTGCATATCTTGCTTAGTATTCTCCCAGATTTGGCGAGAAGGAGTTCCCAGGGGTCCGGTGATCTGCTCCATGTAGTCACCCCCGTTGAATCCGGTGAGTTCTACGCTCCCGTAGCTCATGAGGGCGATAGACTCCTGGGCGTTGGGAATAACCCGGGCGCTCCCTTTGAAGGTGGTCGAACCGCCCACGAAGAGCGCACCGCGGCCCTGGATCGAACCATGAACCGTGAGGTCTCCGGAGACGTAAAGTTTGGTATTCTCCAGGATCAGGTCGCCGGGTAGATCGATAGGCCCATCGATGTAATATTCCCCGGAAGGGAGAGGGGTGCCGGAGGTAATAGACACAGTGCCGAGTCCGCGATCCCGGGCTCGGGCGATTTCAAACGGTATATCCACCCTCTCCAGTGGCTTAGGGCCGCTCAGCCGGTCTGTATTTAGTGTGAATCCTGAAAAATCGAGGGCGTCGGGGTTGGTTCCCGGCAACTGGACCGCGCCCTCCACAGAGATGGAACCGCCCGTGGGTAGCGGGGTCCACTTGATGAGCCCGTCCGTGTCGTCGATGGAATTGGAAACGATGTTGGCGTCCACCGGGGTCAGGTCGGTAAAGCCGGCATCTGCCGCGACCTCCACATCTCCGTGAAGCTCCAGCCGTCCACTGGCCACCAGGGCGTCTACCTGCCCCGGTGGGTTCGGTGGCGGGCCCAGCATAACATCGAAAATGCGTTCGTATCCCTGGGTTCGGGCGTGAATGCGCAACAGTGCGTTGCCTGGAGCCACGTCGCCGTAAGGCCCGGGTTTGAGATCGTCGCCCCTCAGATTGTTGACCGACTCCGTCTCACTGAATCTCACGGTGTAGCTACCGCCCCCGAAGACCGTCGCTTGGTCCACCAGGTCAGTCTCCCCTTCGGGATCTTCTCGCAGCCTGGCCAGCATCACCGCAACCGCTTCCTCGGCCACGTAACGGGTAGCTTCTCGGCGACGGAAGTGATCGCTGCTGAAAGAGCCTCGTCGGGCCGCCGCCAGCAAGGCCGCCAGCATCATTAGCAAAATGACGCCCATCAAGAGCGTGGAGATGAGTGCTATTCCAGCACGTGAAAGCCTCATGAAAATACTCTAGCACAGATAGAAGACCTCACCCAGTAAATAGAGGTCGGATCAAATAGGGGATGCCGCACGACAGCAGAACTGACCGTGATGTTTCGTCTGATAACCATTTTGCTTCTCTTCGCTCTAGTCGACCCTTCCCAGGCCGAGACCTACGAACAGCTCAAGTCCCGGGCCACCGAGCTTCTGGCTCAACATCAGATCGACCAGGCCAGGAATGTCAAGGTTGCCTGGGATGAACGGGACAAAGCAGCCCAGGCTGGCGACCTTTGGATGCAGGCCGCTGAGCTGGGTAAGAATGACCTTGAACGGTTTGAGGCCTACGACAGCGCCGGTCGCGCCTACGACCTCTCCTCGGCCCTGAGAAAAAGCGATGTGGAGGCGTACCGCTCGGCCCGAGACATCGCTTCGGCGCCGGCAGCCGAACGAGCCAGGGTGGGGCTAGAACTCGCCAAGCGGACCCGGGCCAAAGAGGACTATCATTTTGTCTTGGGGGTCGCCGAGGCGACCCCCCAACAGCGCGCCGCCGCCTACCACGCTCTGAGAACCGCCTTAGCGCCGGAGGCCAAAAACGATCCCCGGCTATATCTTCAGGCGGTGGAGTACTCTTGGCTCGAGGCGGCGGAGCTCGCCAAGTTTGATCGCCCCAAGGCGGCTTCTGAGATCGGCATGGCCATGGTCGTCGCCACCAGGATCCCGGAGCAGGCACAGGCGATCGCTCAGCTTGAGCGTCTGCATAAGACGCAGCTGACTCTTATGGCTCCCGATTCAGGCAAGGTTGGGCTAGCGCGAGTCAAGCTTACCCTGGCGGAAAGGTTCCTGAGCGTGAAGGCTCATGAAAAAGCACTGGCCGTGTGGAAGGAGGTCGGAAGGGGCGACTTTCCGGCGGACTCACGGGAAGAGGCCTGGCTGAAAGCGGCCGAAGTCTATCGAGAGCGCAAAGAGACAGAACCGGCCCTGGCTGCGCTATCTGAGGCGGCTAAGCACCGCGCGGAGAACTTCGTGTTCAGCGAAAAGATCGCGCGGCAGAGGATAGAGCTTCTCGATGCAGCCAAGCGTCCCCAAGAAGCGCTGGCAGTTCTGGGTCAGTTGATCGCTCATCCCAAGATCCCGGCAGCTAAGAAGGAGACTTTGGTTCTAGAGCAGGCACGTCGCTTTTACAGCCTAGAGAAACCGGACCAGGCGGAAAAGGTCTTGAAGGTGCTTGAGACTTCCGAGCAGGCCGATGACAACACGCTCTACGAGGCGTGCCGGGAACGGGTCATCTACCTGATCAAGAAAGACCTCGCCGAAGCGCGGCGGGTGGTGAATCACACCAAGATGGTCTTAGCCATGAACGCTCACGACGAGGTCTACTCGCGTATGGCGTTATTGAGCGGCGAGGTGTACCGAGTGGAGAAGCAGTATCTCAAGGCCTTCGGGGAGTACCAAGAAGCGAGTCTTGCCCCTGACGGGCTCTACCGGCCGTCGGTTCAAGGTGTGGTGGCGCTATTGCAAAACTTTCGAGAGGCGGTCAAGGCCGGAGAGCTCGAGCAGGCCAGGAAGATTCTAGAGGGTGTCTCCTATAAATGGGTGATGCACCCTGTGGTGGTGGAACTCATGCGAGCGCGCTACACGGGCGCGACCCAGGATCTCCCCACCGCGCGGAACTTGCTCGCGTCAGCCAAGCAGCGTTTGCTCGGCCTACCCCAGAGCGACAGCGCCTTCCTCCAAAAAGAGATCGACGAGATCGAGGCTGGTCTAAAATGACGAGGTTTCTTCCTCCACGACCTCTTCAGCCTCCACGACCAGCGGAGACTCTTCGTCCTCTTTTTCAACCACCTCGGGGGCCGGGGGTAGGGGCGTTTGGTTCTCGGGGAGGAGCACTCCGTCGGTCCAGGCCAGCCACAGGTTTTTGACCAGACCCACGACCACCGGACCGATGAAAACTCCCAGGAGCCCGAATCCCAGTACCCCCCCCACCACACCCAGCAAGGTCAGGGGAAGCTGGAGGTTGACCTGGCGGGCGATGAAGAGCGGCTTGATCACGTTGTCCGCCGAACTCACCACCAAAAAACCCCAGACCGCCAATAGCACGCCCTTGATGGGGGAGCCTCCCAGGGCCAACGCGATGGAAACCGGAATATAGACGGCCTGGGGGCCGTAGGGGATGAAGGAGAGAAAGGCGGTGGCCAGACCCAGTAGGGTGGATCCCCCGACCCCGGCCATGGCAAAGCCGACCCCTGCCAGCACACCCTGGCAGATGGCCGTGAAGATCAGTCCGTACAAAACCCCGGTGACGGTGTGCTGCACCAGCAGGAGCAACTTTTCGGTTCGGTGGTCCGTTTTTAGCAGTGCCGAGCGAACCTGAGAGGCAAAGTCTTCTCCGTGGTAGAGAAAAAAGAACACCGCCATAGCGAAGACGCCTGCTTGAAAAAGGAAAGAAAAGACCCCCTGAGCTGCCACCGTGGCTGTCCCAAATAGCGTCTTGGCATAGTCCTGGAGTAAGGGAACGAGATTGGCGGTCTCATTTTCGAATCCCTCGACCGCCTGGGCCAGGGTGGCTCCGATCACCGGAATCTCGACCATTCTCTCCTGGATATTCCCCCGATTGTGGGACACGAAATTCAAAACGTTCTCGCCTGCGGATTTGATCTCCGGCCCCAGCCCCCGGGCGATCGGAACCGCCAGGCCGATGAGGAGCAAGGCCATGAGAAGGGTGGTCACGGCCGAGGTGACTCCCGGCCAATGGGGCCAGCGAGCCCTCAATCGGGAATGGAAAGGCCAGGCTCCCAGGACCACGATGGCAGCCCAGGCCACCGCCCTGAGAAAGGGTCGGCAGATCACGTAAAAGGCGAGGAGCAACAGCCCCAGGAGCAGTACCGAGAGAATTCTTCGAAACTGCTCGGTACTCTTCTGATCGGTGGCAAGACCGAGTTTTTCGTTCTTAGTCTCACTCACGGCAAGCTCCTCAAACACTTCAACAGCAGCCCGGAAATCGAGACCAGTTCCAGAAAATCTCCCGCCTGCTTGACCGCAGCCGGATGAGTGTCGGTAGTCACCAAACGATGAAAGAGACCGGACTCCTGAAGCTTCTTCAGGGCCCCCTCAGGCAGCACCCCGTGGGTGGCAAGAGCACTGATTTCAGAAGCTCCAGCAGTTCGGTAGGCTCGGGCCGCCTGGATCAGAGACCCCCCGGTTCGGATCATATCGTCGTAGATCACCACCTTCTTGCCTTTCACTTCGGCCTGCACCTCCGTGACCTCCACTCGATCGTCGGATAAACGCCGCTTTAGCAGAAAGGCGGCACTTACTCCCAGATCGTTGGCCAGCGACTCGACCCACTTGGCCCTTCCCGCGTCGGTGCAAGCCAGCACAAATTCCTCGCCCCCCAGCCGTCGGCAGGCTTCGAGAATGACCGGCCGGGCATAGAGATGGCGAGTCTGGATACAGCCCTCGAAGTAGTGGGGAAGGCCCGGGGTGTGGAGATCCACCATGATGACCCGGTTGGAAATACCGGCCGGGGGAATCGTCGAAAGGAGTCGAGCCCTGGTCTTGGCGGTCACGACTTCCAGAGGTTTTTCCGCCCGTTCCATGGTGGAGTAACCAAAGTAGGGGATCACCATGGTCAGGCTGTAAGCCCCCAGCTTGGAGATGGCGCATCCCAGGTCATAGAGCTCCAGGGTATCGGTATCGCTGATCGTACCCCCGATCAATATCACCCGGCGGGCGTCGGGGTTGTCGAGCAGGCAACGATAGCGCTCTCCGTCGGGGAAGATCCTGGTTTCGATGCGCCCCGATTGAAACTCTCCGCCCGTGCAGAGGCTGTCGCGCAAGTAGAGATACTTTTGCGTGGAGAAAACGAGTAACGGCGATTCTTTCACAAGGCGAGTTTTTGGCAATTCGCTTCTAATGCCTGCACGGGCTCAAAGGCCCCCCAGAACCATTCCCAGGAAAGGAAAATTTACCAAGGGTTTTGCCGGTTATGCCGGCATGGGTATACAGTTGGCCTCATGAGCATTCCTGCCGTTTGCCTCGGAAGGGTTCAAGGTGGAGTCGACGAACCGACTCGTGTCGGGTAGTCAAACGACGACCCGAGGGAGGTTAAGTTATGAGAAAAATGATAGCTGGTTTGGCCGCTGGTATCATGTTGGCTATGGGTGGAGTGGCAAGCGCCGACTGGGATTATCCCACCGACGGAGGCTACGTAGTCAACCTGAACGTCAACGGTAAACCGTTTTTTGGGAAATGGGCTTTCGTCAATGACCGGCCCTTCGTGGGGATCGAGGCTTTTTCGGATGCTCTCGGTGTACCGCGTAAACACTACTATAAATCTTGGAACCTGGCGGAGAATGCTGCCGAAGTGGGCGATCCGTTGGTGCTGATGAGCACTGCTGAAGAGAAGGAAGTCGACACCATCCGCTTCGGCGGTGTGACCATGGTCGACCTCTACTCCGCGGCCGCTGCGCTGGACCTACCGGTTCACCACAATTTCCGCAACCAGACCATTCAGGTCGGTAGCAACTACATCGGGCACCAGATGCCCGGCGCCTGGTACCGATACATGGCTCGGCAACGGGGTTGGAGGCTCAATACCGACATGGATCGGCTGCGCTGGGGTCACGAGACTTTCCGCGAGTACAACCATGATCGGTTGTGGCACGACTCGGCCGTCAAACAACACGGCCTTTAGTCCTCCGATTTAGGAGATCTCAGAGGTTGCTCGGTGCGTTTCGCCCGAGCAATTTTTGTGTAGAGGGACAATGATGGAGCAAAGAATTGAGGAGTTGGCTCAGCAACTCAGGGAGCATAACCGTCGATACTACATCGATTCCAATCCAACCATCTCAGACGCCGAGTATGATGAATTGTTTCGGGAACTGCAGCGACTGGAGCAGGAGTATCCTCTACTTGCTCGGTCGGATTCACCCACTCAGCGGGTGGGGGCATCCCCCGTGGATGGCTTTGAAACGGTGGAACATCAGCGTCCCATGCTCAGTCTGGCCAATGCCTTTGACGCGGCTGAACTGCAAGAGTGGGAGGAGAGGATCAAAAGGCGCCTGGCCGAGGTGGATCGAGAAGGCGTGGACGAGAGCCGAATCCGTTACGTAACCGAACTCAAGTTCGATGGACTGGCCGTTTCACTTCTCTACCAGGATGGTCTTCTGGTCCGGGGCGCCACCCGAGGCGATGGGCGCCGGGGAGACGACGTCACGGTCAATCTCCGCACGGTCCGCCAGATCCCTTTGCGCTTGCCGGAGGCAGTGTCGGGAGAGGTGCGCGGAGAGGTCTATATGGCCTGGTCGGAGTTCAAAGAGATGAACGGCCGAGCCGAACAGAACGAACTTGAGTCCCGGGAGTTGAGGCACCGTCTGGAGCTGCTCCAGGCCGGAGAGGCTCCCCTTTACGACGGTGAACTTTCGGTACCGGAGTTGTTGAAGAGAGCTCTCGATCCTGAGTTCCCCTTTGCCCTTCCGCAAGACCTCGCCGAAGAGGACAAAAATCGGCTGGCCTCTGCCCTCAAAGAGCGAGAGCGAGAGAAACGGGACAAGGTCTTCTCCAACCCGCGAAACGCCGCCGCCGGGTTCGTCCGCCAGAAGCACTCCACCGAAACAGCTCGCCGCCCCCTCCGCTTTTTTGCTTACTCATTGGAGGGCCCCGCCGCAGCCGGTTGCGGTACTCATAGTGAGGCTCTACAAAGAATGGAGGCGCTCGGATTTCCCGTGGACCGGCACTACCGCGTGGTCGAGGGCATCCACCAGGTGGAAGAGATATGCCAGGAGTGGCATTCCCGTAGGTCAGAGTTGGATTTTGAAGTGGATGGGGTGGTGGTCAAGGTGGACGACCTGGCCTTGCAGGAGCTGCTGGGCTCGGTTTCCCGCAGTCCGCGTTGGGCGGTAGCCTACAAGCTCCCCTCGTCGCAGGTCCGCACCAGACTTGAGGACATCCGAATCCAGGTTGGTCGTACCGGCACTCTCACCCCCGTGGCTATTCTCACCGAGGTCCTGGTGGACGGCTCCAACGTGAGCCGAGCCACCCTGCACAATGAAGACGAGGTCCGTCGCAAGGACCTCAGGATCGGGGATATGGTCTGGTTGCACAAGGCGGGAGCGGTGATCCCTCAGGTTTTGGGACCGGTTGCCGAAGAGAGAGACGGTACTGAGCGGGTCTTTGTCATGCCCACCGAATGCCCGGAGTGCAAAACCGCGGTGGAGCGGGTACCCGGAGAGGCCGCTACTCGCTGCCCGAATTCGCATTGTCCGGCGCAGTTGGAAGGCTGGATCCGGTATTTCGCCTCCCGGACCGCTCTGGATATCGAGGGACTGGGGGAAAAACTCGTGGTCAAGCTGATCGAGGCGGGCCTGGTGAAGGATCCGGCGGACCTCTTCGATCTCACCGTGGAGCAACTGCAAGAGGAGATCGTCTTTGTGGATAAGCGAGGGCGTGAATCCAGAATGAAGGAGAGCGCGGGCCAGTTGATCGAGCAACTGGAAGCGTGTAAAAAGCGCCCCTTCGACCGGGTTCTGGTGGCCCTGGGGATCCGCCACGTGGGCCAACGGATCGCTGAAGTCCTGGCCCAGGCCTTCGGCAGCATGGAGGCCCTGCGACGCGCTAGCGTGGAAGAGATCGCCTCGGTACACGAGATCGGCCCGGAGATCGCCCAGCGGGTACGAGATTTTTTCGACAACCCGGTCAACAGCGCCATGGTGGACCGCCTGGTGGCGGCCGGGCTGACCATGGAGGCGGAGCAGCCGAGCGGCACCCGAAATGGTTCCGAGGCTCTCAAGGGCTTGACTTTCGTGCTGACCGGCACTCTCTCCACCATGACCCGAGACGATGCCACCGCTCTCTTGCGCAGTCATGGCGCCAAGACCACCGGCTCGGTCTCCAAGAAAACCAACTATCTGCTGGCCGGGGCCGATGCCGGGTCCAAACTCAAGAAAGCCGAAGAACTGGGTATCCCGATTTTGGCCGAAGCAGAACTGCGTTCCTTGATCGAAGAGAGAAGGGGAACCACGGCGCCTTGAGAATTGGCTTCGATGACCACAGCACAAGCCCAAAAAAGAATTTACAACTTCTCGGCGGGTCCCGCCGTCCTTCCTGTTTCCGTATTGCAGGAGGTGAAAGACGAGATGATGTGTCTGCCCGGGGCGGGCGCATCGGTTTTAGAGATCTCCCATCGTTCCAAGAACTTTGAAGAGATCATAGAAGGCGCCCGACAGAACATTCGTGATCTGCTGGACCTGCCCGAAGGCTATCACGTCCTGTTTTTGCAGGGTGGAGCAACGACTCAGTTTTCCATGATCCCCATGAACTTCCACCACTCCGAAGGTCGAGCCCATTACGTGCGCTGCGGCGCCTGGGCCAACAAGGCTATCAAGGAGGCTAAGAAGGTCGGTCCGGTCGACATCCTCTGGGACGGTGAGTCGGGCGGCTACAAAGAGATGCCCACCGCCGAAGTCTTCGAGAAGGTGTCGGGTGGATCTTATGCCCACACCACCAGCAATGAGACCATCGAAGGGGTGGAGTTTCCCTACGACCCTTCCACCGGTTCGGTTCCGTTGGTGTGCGATGCCTCGTCGGATTTCTTGCACCGGAAATTGGATGTGAAAAACTACTCTCTGATTTACGCCGGAGCCCAGAAAAACGTGGGCCCGGCCGGTGCCACCATCGTGATCCTCAAGGACGAATTCTTGCAGAAACAGGTCGGCAAGAGTTTGCCCACCATGCTGGATTACAAGCTCATGGTGGCAGGAGAGAGCATGCACAACACGCCCCCTGCCTTCAGCATCTACGTGATCGAAAAGGTGACCCGGTGGTTGAAGGAAGAGATCGGCGGCCTGGATGCCATCTATGAGCGAAACCGCAAGAAGGCAAAAGTTCTCTACGATGCCATCGATGCGAGCGAAGGCTACTATCGGGGGCACGCCAAACCGGAGTTCCGCTCACTTATGAACGTGACTTTCCGACTCCCCTCCGAAGAGTTGGAGAAGAAGTTTATCAAAGAAGCCACCGCGGCAGACTTCGATGGCCTCAAAGGTCACCGGGCGGTGGGTGGCTTGAGGGCCTCCATTTACAACGCCTTCCCTCCCGAAGGGGTGGACGCACTGGTGGAGTTCATGAAAGAGTTTCAGAAGAACAACGGTTAGAACCTCTTAGGCTTCAGTCCACAGGGCCCGGACGCGCTTCATAGTGCTCCGGGCCCATTCCATGTCGGCCGACTCCACGGCCGCTCTCACCACTGGCTCGGTATTGGACGGCCGCAGCAGGAGCCAGGACCCGTCCGGCTGCACCAGTTTGAGCCCGTCAACCCTGGAGATGGTGGGTACCGGGAAAGCCTGGGTCACTCTTGCGTAGAGGGCTTCCAGGGTATTGGGGTCAGCCAGTGGCAGCTTCTCCTTGAGCATGACCAACTGGGGCATGGCGGAGAAACGCTGGGAAATAGGGAGCCCGCTTTGGGCCAGGTCTTCCAGGATAAAAGCCATTCCCACCAGACTGTCTCGCCCCAGGGAGACGGGGGGATAGATCACGCCACCGTTTCCTTCACCTCCGAAGGTGCAGACCCCGGCGCTTTGCTGCCCGGCCAGAGCCCGGGAAAGGTTCACTTCGCCCACCCGGGTCTCCACCAGGCGGCCCCCTCGGGCCCCCACCACGCGATCGATGGCGTGGGTGGTGGAGAGGTTCCGCACCACCACTGAAGGGCCGTGCTTGCGCAGCAGATGATCCACCACCAGCAGCAGGGTCGCCTCCTCACCCAGCGGATTCCCGGTTTCGTCGACCAGGGCCAGCCGATCACCGTCCATGTCCTGGGCCATCCCCACCTGCGCACCCGAGGCGCGGACCGCTTCTCCCAACTCGGTCAGACTTTCCGGAGTGGGCTCCGATTCTCGGCAGGCTTGCACCCGAACGACCTGGCACCCCAGTTCCTTTAGCAGGCCCAGAGCCGCCTCTTCTCCAGCCCCCCCGCCGGAGTCCACCGCCACCTTGAAGCCCGCGCTTCGGATCGTTTCAACGTCCACCTGGGCCGCCACTCGGGCGATGTGCTGCTCGATGGCTTGTTGGTGAAAGGGTTCCACGAAAACGGGTTCTGAGACTTCAGCCTCACTGGTGAGATAGAGGGAAAATAGCTCGTCGGTCTGTTCCCCGTCCAGTACAGTATTGTCGGGCCCCAGCATGAACTTGAAGCCATTCCATTCGGAGGGGTTGTGACTGGCCGTGACCACCACAGCAGCCTGGGCCTTCAGCGGTCCCATGGCAAACTGGGCGGTGGGGGTGGCCACTACTCCAAGATCCAGAAGGCGTGCGGCGTAGGGAGCCACTCCTCGAGTCACCGCTTCCAGGAGCGCCGGGCCGGAAGGGCGGGTGTCGCGAGCCAGCAGAATGGTGGGGCGGGAATGGCGACGGGCTACCAGTTTGCCGAAGGCCTGGCCAAACTTCCGGGCCACCTCTTCGTCCAATCCCTGGCCCACGATCCCCCGGACCCCGGAGTAGCTTATCTTGAGACCTTCAATTTTTGCCATATGTGGCCATTCTTGCCTCTCGGCAGACTTTCCCGTAGGCTAGGAGCTTCAAGGAGCAGATAGTAGATCGGTGTTGGCAAAACCCCGACGGGCTTGCGCCAGATGAACCTGGGGACCTTTCTCCTGGTGACGCCGACTGAGATGAAAGAGCAACAGTTGACCGACCCCGCACTGGCCGGCCAACCGGGCCACCTGCGCGGTTGTCATGTGCAAGTTCTGGGTAGCCGCTTCAAGCTCTTGCTCTAAATAGGCCGACTCGCAAACCAGGACGTCCACGTTCTTAAAGAACGAACTCAACTCTTTGGCCAGTACCGAATCCAGGAGGGTGTCGGTCAGGTAGCCGAGCTTAACCGTGGGACGCTCCTGGAGTAAGTGCTCGGCCAGCCACCTCTGATCTCGAAGCTGACCCTCGACTTCCATGGAAAATTCTTGTCCGGAAGTCAATTTTCTGACCCAGGGACCGGGAAGCAGACCTAGACGATGGCAGTTCTGGAGGGAAAACTGAGGTGGGAAGCTCTGGTCGATTCGGTAGCAGTAACAGGCGACCCCGTGATTGACCGGGTACCAGGAAACTTTCAGATCCGGTTCAAGGCAAACCTCTCCCGACGCCCCCCGAATCGGTGGCTCACCCGGAGTGGCTAGAAACCGATCCTGGCAAGCGTAACGGACGGTGGCCGATTGGCTCTGAGGGGAAGTGGGTAGATCGGTGGCGTGAATCACGAACGGTGAACCGCTCGTGAGGTTCCAGGCATAACCCTGGAGCCGGTGGCCGATCGCTTTCGCGGTGCCTGGTGGGCCGAAGATATGGAGCGGAAGGTCGGAGAATAAGCGAACTCTGAGCAGATGATCGAAACCGATAACATGATCGATATGAAGATGAGTCAAGAACAGCCAGCGAACTTTCATCAAGTTGCGCGTACGCAAAGCGTGGAGGGTTCCAGCATCCAGCAGGACCAACTCCGAGGAGTTTGCCGGCGTGACCAGCAGAGCCGGATCGTGGAAGGGACCCCCTGCCGGTTCTAGCTTGAATGATGCTTTGACTTTCGGTGCCATATGATAAGAAAACCGCCTACAAAAACCCTGGTGCGTGACTGGCAGTCCCTAACAAAAGCCGCCGAGACGGCTTTTCACGGAGTGGAGCTTTCCAAGTCTGAAGAACTGGCCTGGGAAAGCCTGGCCAAATCCAAGGTTATGGGCGAGTTCGAACCTCGCCTGGCGATCTCCCTTTCCAACCTGGCGGTGATTCAGAGGCAGAAAGGCCAGTACGACCGGGCCGAAGATCTCTCCAACATCGCCCTGCGAATTTTGCAATCGATCGGATCTCAGGGACCATTGATGGGCAAAGCCTTGCTCAACTCCGCCGCCTTCTATCATGAGGGAGGAAGGTGGGGGGAAGCCCGGCGGCTCTACTCCAAAGGGATCCGTTTGCTAGAGACCGGCTACCACGAACAGCTTCTGGTGTCCGCCCTCACCCTTTTTTCCAGACTGTGTATCGACCAGGCCAGGTATAGCCAGGCCGAGGTTCTGCTCAACCGGGTGTCATCCATGAGTTTCCCCGATGCCCAGAGTGAGATGCTCTACCGTTTGACCTTCGCCTTTTGCTCCATCCGCCAGGACCGACTCCACCGGGCGGAGCAAGCCCTCCACGACGCCGAAGAGTTCCTGGCCAATCGGATGGAGATGCAGTTGCTGTGGAAAAGTTCGATCCTGTCCCTGAAGGGCGATCTCCGAGCGGCCCAGTACCAGGCTAGCCGAAGCGTGTCCGGTTCAACGGAGATGGACCTGGCCGGAAAACGGCGTTCGGTCATCGAGGCCTACGAGCATGCGTTCGATATTCGAGAACAACTGTTGGGGCCGTACCACTGTTCTTGCGGCGAACTCTTGAGAAAGCAAGCGGAGTTTTCCTATCTCTTGTGTGAGTTTCAGGAGTGTGAGGAATTGCTGCGCCGGGCTCTCAGCATCAGTTTGTCGGCCAAAGGTCCTTATCATCTGGAGACGCAAAGGTGTCTGGAGCTTTCAGGGTTGGTCTTACGGGCGATCGGTCGTCACGATGAAGCCGAAGAGATGGAAGAAAGACATCGTCAGGTTGAAAAACGGGTCCGGGATCTGCTCCGAGAGACCAATGTTGTCTGGGGTGAACCAGAATCAACTTGATTTGTCGGGGTAGGGGATCTCATAAAAAAGATGGAGCCTATGATTCTTGAGACCGCTCTTCTCTTCAACCAGGTTCAGGGCGCCGAAAAACTTGTTCCAAAAACCTCGGGAGAGCTCCGCCTCGGCGGCCCCGGTTTCCAGGTGGTAACGAACGGGGTGAGTTCCGTAGATGAGGATATTGTAGTAAAGAAGTGAGGAGGAGTCGCTGGTCTCAAGACCCAGTTGCAAGGCCGGACTTTGGGGAGAAATTTGAGTGAGAAAGACGCGCCCAAACCGTGAAGTGCCACCCTCGACCGTGTGCCGAAGACGGTCGAGAAATTGGGCTTCCAACTGGGTCAGAGAGCGCACCGAGCGCTAGACCCTGACCACTTCCCATTGTACTCCGGCCTGGTTGAGTGCCTGGCGCTGCATTTCGAAGATCATCTGCAGGGCTTTCCAACCAGCGTCCAGGATGTGGTCAAGCTCGGCTCGGGAGAAGGGTGCACCCTCGGCGGTCCCCTGGACCTCCACCAGGCCCCCGGAGGATGTCATCACCAGGTTGAGATCCGTTCCCGCGGCACTGTCTTCGAGGTAGTCCAGGTCAGTAAAGACCTCACCGTCTATGATCCCCAGAGAGACCGCGGCCACCTGGTCGGTAAACGGGATCTCCTTGAGTTTGCGTTCCTGCCTCAGTTTATGACAAGCCATGGCCAGAGCCACCCAGCCACCGGAGATGGCCGCGGTTCGGGTGCCGGCGTCGGCGATGATCACGTCGCAGTCCAGGTTGATGGTCCGGGCGCCGAGCTTTTCTAGCTGAACCACCCCTCGGAGAGCTCGACCGATCAAGCGCTGGATCTCGTGGTTGCGGCCGTTGGAGCGGTTGAAATCCCGACGGCTGCGGCTGTGAGTGGAGGCGGGCAGCATGGAGTATTCGGCCTTCACCCAGCCCTTGCCGGGTTCGTTCATCCAACTCGGTTGGCGCTCTTCCACGGTGGCCGCGCACAAGACGCGAGTTTGACCGGCGTGCATCATAACCGAACCGGCCGCGTAGGGGAGGTAACCTGTTTCAAACTTCCAGGCCCGCAGAGCGTCTGCTGCCCGACCGTCACTTCTTTTCATGGGCTGGTGATTCCCGACCGGCGCGGCCACACCTTTGGAGGATTACGGATCTCGGGCAGGAAGCGAAACTTTATGCCTATGCCATTGTCCGACCAGCGCTTAAAACGGGAGATGGGCGAACTGACCAGCGATCTGGTGGCTCTTTACGAAGCCAAGTATCCCCGCTTTTACAACGCCTTGAAGGATCTTGAGGAAGATAAGCTGCTCGAACTGATGATCGAGCTTTGCGATGTCTTTGAGTTGCACAAAGAGTTGACCGCCGAGATTGCTCGCAGGTTCAAGGAGCACCGCCTTCATTCCGGATCATTGGAGGACCGAGATTGGCCGGAAAATTAGAAGTCACGGAAGAAAATGAAGCCCTGGTGGCACTGATCACCGTGCCCGGCGAGCACGCCGAGAAGCTCTCTTCAGCCTTACTCGAGAGCCGGAGTGCTGCCTGCGTCAATGTCATCGAAGGTTTGACTTCGGTCTACCGCTGGAAGGGGGAGATCTGTCGAGACCCGGAGACCTTGCTGGTGGTGAAAACTACCAGCGAAAAGAGGCAGGCCGTCGCTGAGGTTTTGACCGCGCATCACCCGTATGAAGAGCCTGAGCTGATCTTTCTACCGATCCAATCAGGAAGCCGTAGCTACCTGGCCTGGCTTAAAGAAATGGTCCGATAGAAAAGGGTGAGAGGCCATCGCAGCGCGAACGGCTAGTTAGTTTTTCCATGAAACAAGGAATTATTATGAGGAGGAAACGATGACCTATATCATCACCCAACCCTGCATTGGAGTGAAGGACGCCGCATGCGTGGAAGTGTGCCCCGTCGATTGTATCCACTCCAAAGAGGACGCCGAAATGTACTACATCGATCCCGAGGAGTGCATCGATTGCGGCGCCTGTCTACCGGTTTGTCCTGTGGAAGCCATCTTCCCTGATGACGATATCCCGGAAGGCCAGGAGAAGTTTTTGGAAATCAACGCTGCCTTTTTTCAAGACTGACACTCGGTCCGATTAAGAGCTTTTGAGAATGGAGAGGCAAAAGGCCTCTCTTTTCCTTTCCCAGACAGCAAGCCACCGCATCTTCTCGAACTAGCCCGACGTGTATAGATGGATTTTGAGCCTGCTGCTGCCCGTGGTTGCGGTTTACTTACTGACTGGGCACCCACAGTTGATGCAGCCATCGCTCTACGGCTTTACGGCAGGAGAGATCGGACTGATGCACATTTGCCTGTGGCTCATGACGGCTCTTTTGAGTCTGTTGTTCGCTCGCTCCCGAGCCATCACGGTGGGTTTTCTGACCGTCGCCTTCTCTTTCGGACTCCCCCCACTGCTGGGCCTGGAGTACCACGGGTCAACCCTTTGCCTGGCCTTTCTGGCCGCCGGTGTCTGCCTGATCGCCGCCCCTGAAAAGAAGGCGTTGAAAGCCAGCAGCTTGATCTGGTCGGGGTTGGCTCTTATTTTTGCGGTGGGGCTAGTGACCGTGGGAGAGCTTTACGGCCATACCTCCCTCAATATTCTGGCTCTGGGGGTTGCTCTCTGGGGGGCCGCAACCCTGGCCCTGCGCTGCTCCAAAGGTGGTGGCAAGGCGGAAAGCTTGATGATGAGTTCGGTGGTGGGAGCAACGTTTGCCGGTTGGACCTACGGTTTGGGGCCGGAATTTCTCAGTCTGGCGGGTTTCCGATTCCTGCAGCTCATGAGCATTCTGCCTTGCCTGGTCAGCGTGGTGGAACACAGCTTTCGGCTGGCCTACATCGATGAATTGACAGAGATCCCGGGGCGGCGCGCCCTGGTCGAAGACATGCAAGATCCCGGACAAGTCTTTACCCTGGCCATGCTGGACGTGGACCACTTCAAGAAGTTCAACGACACCCACGGCCACGAAGTGGGAGACCACGTCCTGCGAATGGTGGCAGCCCGGATCGCCACGGTGGGGGAGGGGGGAACCGCCTACCGCTATGGTGGCGAAGAGTTCACCGTGGTCTTTCCTGGCAAAACCGTGGAACAGGTCGAATCGGAACTGGAGCGACTACGGACGCTGGTGGAAGACTCTCCTCTGGTCCTTCGCTCCCCCGACCGGCCAAAACAAAAACCCAAAGCACCCAAAAAGCGGGGTAAGAAGCAGCCCTCGGTCAGCGTGACCGTCTCCATCGGGGCGGCCACCCGTACTCGAGACGAGCACTGGGAGAGAGTCATGAAACGGGCCGACCAGGCTCTCTACAAGGCCAAGGAAAACGGTCGCAATCAGGTTTGCCGAGCCTCTTGAAAGATCTAAGCCGGGGTTAGAGAAGTAGTCTTAATGAAAAAGCACCGTCGCTCTGACACTCTGATCCATCTTGGAGACCACGCCGGCTTTGAGGATGCCTTGAGGTCCTGCCGCAAGCTCATGATGTCTTACCTGTGGGCCTTTCCGTTTCTGGGCATCCTCGCCCTTAGCACGGATTTCTGGGCTAAAGGGGTTCTGAGCCTCATCCTCATTGCGGTGGTGGGCTTACTCGTGGTTGTGAAAATAGCCAGGTTCTTCATCAAGGTTCAGTTGGTCCTGGATAGAGAGAGGCAGCAACTCTTGCTGCGTCGCCAGATTTTCGGCATGACTCACCTGAAGAGTCTGGCCGGAGTGGAGGACCTCTGGGCGGTGGTCACCGCGGGTGAAGTTCCGGCCGCACCGGTCAACTACTGGTGGGACTACGTGACGCTTTTGATCACGAAATCCGGGCAAAGATTTCGGGCAGCCTCTCACGGAACAAGTTTTTTGGAAGCCGAGCGTGCGACCCGCCGTTTGGGGGAAGAACTGGGGGTGGAGATCTTCCCGGGCAAGGAAGACCACAAGGTCGAAGTCGTTATGGGTGAGGGGCGACCGGAGTTGCGCTTCCATGAATTTCATCTAAAGGCTGCCGACTGCCTGGCGGTTGTTTTCTGGGCTGTTATGATTTTCTTGACTCCCATCCTGGCCTGGGTGCTATTGTACCTATGAGCAATGATCTTATCGCCTGCTTGGACGGTTTTCGACAGGCTGGTCAACTGGATTCTTCCGGGGAGTTTTCCTTGAGTCGGGAGCACGCTCAGAAAAAGCTGCGTGAGTTCAGTTTGCCCGAGGCCCGGTTGTACGTCTTAAATCTGGTGGCCGGGGCGGTCACTGGAAAGGCCACCTTTGTGAAATTTGAGGCCGACGTGGACGAACTGGAGATGACCACTGACGCCACCCTGGAGGACCTGCACGAGTTAGAAGAATTGGAGGGGATCCTCTTCTCCAGTGACTCCAGCCCGGTATTGCGTGAGTTGGTGTTCGGACTGCGAGGTTTACTACCCCTGAAGCCCAGCCGGGTGGAACTGGAGGTGACGGGACCGCAAGGACGGGCTCGGGTGGAGTGGGACGGCTCACGATACCTGTACCAGAATCTGGATGAAGCGCCGCTGAAGCCCGGACTGAAGCTCTACGTCAAGGAGCGGATCGGAACGAGGACTGTACGCAAGATGGCCGCTCGGATCGGAGGAGCTATGCTTCCCGACTCCGAGGAGGACGCGATCTTTCGCTACTGCAACCGTTGCCCTATCAGCGTGACGTTCAACGGTCATCCAGCCAACCGGCCCGTCATTCTGGGCCAGGTACCTCGTTTCATCTTCGCCTCTGATCGGTCATGCATCCCCCCCATCCTGACCGAGTTCGGTACCCCTCGCCCGGCTAAGAAGGGGCTTGCCGGACTGCTGGCAGTCGGTGGGCGGTTGGCGCCCTGGGTTACCCTGGTTTATCAAGGGATAAATTTTCGCCTCCCGGAAGACGCGTTCCCCATACCCCATCTCCGGGGAATCGTCTACTGCGATGAACTCAAGAAGGACCTGTCACAGGTACAGTTGGTGCAGGATGCAGCGTTTCAGCAACTACTGCAGGACATCCAGAGTATGGCTGAGCAGCACTTCAAGCCTTCGATACCTTAGGGCCTGTTGACATTCAACCTTCAGTCGCCAAACTTGTCCATTTCCCACCTCCTGAAGCGAAATTTTCCTCAAATAGATCCACTATTCCACAGAAAATTCCACTCCAGGAGGAGAAAAAT
>Ga0172382_10000972_pt1 | contig 52856 bp, 38 predicted proteins | sample Leawel138RmetaG_FD_122245 | JGI IMG/M metagenome (GOLD analysis project Ga0172382, IMG submission 122245) | Leachate microbial communities from a municipal landfill in Southern Ontario, Canada - Leachate well 138R metaG | ecosystem: Engineered > Solid waste > Landfill > Unclassified | place... | reverse complement strand
CGATAAGTAGAGAATCCCCTCTGTTTAGGTCATAGAGAAGCTGCACCCATGCATCGAGTACGGCTTCGTATTGTTGTAAAAGGTTTGGATCATCCTGGCTTTGTATCGAGTAATCAGAATAACGTTGAAGTTCTTTAGGGTAATAAGGCTCGATTTTGTGTATCCAATCGACCAACTTCCTGGTGGATGCATCATTGATATCAATCAGAGATTCTTGTCCCTCGACAACTGATCCACTATTGATCAGCGTGGATGCATTATAGCATTTGGATATCTCATCGTAAGTTCCTGCTAAAGTCTTAACTTTCAGTCTGCCAGGATTTATGGATACTTCAGAGAAGTCTATATCTATGAATTTTGTAATGCGATCGACCAATTTGCGATACTCCTTGGAGTCCCCGGCTACATCAAATGTGGACATAGCGTAATACAGATGGCGACTACTAGGCAGAGTCTCTACGCCCAGTTTCATATACAGGTTTTCAACTATCTTGGGTAGTTCTGTCTTCTTTAGGCAAAATATATTACTTGATATATCATCATTATATTCATCATTACCGATAAAAAGCCCATAAAGACTACTGAACCTTTTCTTCTCCCGAAAAGTCAATATCAGAGGGTTATTGCTGGCTTCTTCTAACCAGATTTCCTTTAACTCGTCATCGGTTAGTAGTTTTGCAATCATTTTATACAAAGCAATGTAAGAATCATCATCGGTTATATCAGACCCCAATATCGCCTGGCATACTCCGCGAAGATCATCAGGAGTCTCAGGCAGCGAATGTTGGAATCCAATGTCCAGTTTTATCAAATTATCTGGAATGGGTTGGACTGGCACATAAAAGTGGTGTTTTAATATAGAAGATGCATCGCAGATCAGAACTTCATGAGGCTCTAAACAATCTTCTATGCCACCTTTGTTTGCCAGAACCCAATTATTGGTTTTTAGACAGTCGACCAACTCATCATTGCTTATCATTTTCTCGTTCAGTAAGGTGCTAAGCCATTTATACACTTCAGAGATTTTTTTAGTTTTAATACCGGAAGCCAATCGGCACAGTATCTGTGAAAAAACCAAAGAAAATGAGTTAACCCCACTAATCTTGTTATACAGAGCAATAGTTTTGTCTGAGACATCCTTTGACGGGAGTTCTGTTTCTGAAATCAAGGGAGGATTGAGATTAGCTAAATCCGGTGTGAGAGTTTCGGTCGGGATTTCCCAAGTTTCCTTCTTTGCTTGGGTAAGTACTATTGGGAGCGTATTTATCTCTTCTTGAAGGCTATCAAGCAAATCTTGTTCTTCAATGAAGACCAGCAATTCAAGTTTTTCTTCCTTAGCTTTAGCTGAATCCCATAGATTAGCGAATTGGGAGACAAATCTCTTATTAACTTTGTCGGAACCGATCTCGGTTACTTGTAGATACTTAAGTGTATCTCGCACTTCCTTTTTAGAGTAGTTTAAACTATTAGCAAGCTTTTCGACATCCACCAAATCTGGCATTAATCGTCTTCGCAGTCTATCTGAAAGACTGACATTATAGTTAAGCAGCTCAGTATTACGCAGTTTTGATGATCCTGTAATTGTTGGTAGATCAAGCTGCTTTATAACTTCAGAAACCTCAAACTCATCACGACACCGGTTCTTAGACGCAAGCTTTATAATCTGCTCAATGCTCAAATCAATACTTTCTGATGTTACAACATTTCTGGAAAACTGCTCGTTTGTCAAAGCAGGGATTTCAAGGGATTGAGTAGTCAACAATGGGAGCAAGTTCCGGTGCACATTTAGATCGATGATAGGTAAATCATTGCAAACACTTTGTACTGCCAATTGAGCTTCAGCATCATCCCAACCTTGCTCAGTTAATGTGTCAATCACTCTGGTAGGGTTGAAGGTTTCTGACATGGGTCTCCACGCTTCATCTGCGCATAAAACTAAGTTAGCCGATAATAGCATATCTCTTAGCTCGAACTCTTCGTCCGGATAAGTCTCAATCACTAAGGGATAGTATTTTACAATGTATGCCTGAAGCGCTTGATTATCCACATTGTGTTTGCCGATCTGCTTAAGAGCTTGCTTAATAATTGAGAGCCTTCCATTGTATTCTATCTTCAGTGTGTTAGCATAGAATTTATTGGCAAATTGCGATTGAGGGTTCAGGATAAGCCTCTCATCCAGTGATATTGGTGCATCCAAATCGGCACTGTCCTTGGATTGAAGCCAATAATCCTCATCACCCTTCAAGGAAATATATTGACCCTCCACCGTCCTGTGGATTGGTAATCCCAAGATACAATTCCGCTTGTCTTCACCCCAATCCTCCCATTGGTTCATTGTTTGTTCAATAAGGTATTCGGAGAATCTGCGCGCATCTGTTTTATTTTTTACGGAATTCATACTTGCAGTCAGTTCTTCAATAATCTGTATATCTGAAGCCATTGCTTTACATAGGACATCAATGCCAATTGTACTTTTAGCTTCGACAAGACTGATGTTTGTAGTTTTTATCATGTCGATTGTGTGAGGGTGAGCTGCGATTAGTCGCCTTATTTGTTTCGCAATATTTGGATCAAGCTCTGGAAAATGTGATTTGAAGCAAATATTCCAGAATGCTTCATCGTCTTTAGTCGGATTTAATGGGCGAATAAAAACACTTCTGCGGGTAATAAAGCGTTCTTTATTAGCTGCAATTTTGATCAAAAAACCAAGCTTCAAATCAACTAATTCAGCGGTCTTTCGTTCGATAAGAAAATCAATCAGAATCTCGAAATCCTTGCTCTTAAGATCAATGCCTTGATGTTCATCTGTGTCAATACGTCGAAGTAGTTCAAGAATTGTGCTTTGGGAAGGTTTGTGAATGTTTTGAAGATTAGGGAATCTTTTTGTTACCTTAGCAAGTCCCGTTTCATTAACCCAGCACACATCGGAGAATCCCACTTTTAATGATCTTACTATGTTGAAAACAGGATCACTAATACTCTTGGGGACAACTATATAGTATTTCTCATTATCATATTGCATCAATGTTCCGGAAGCATGCTCTGTGAAAGCATGCAAGCCATGCAGGGTTTGCGGTGAGGTATAGTCATTGCTTTTGTCGGCATATCTTTCCCAAAGCTTGTCCAAATCGGACACATCAATGGCGTCTTTGGCTTTTAGTACGGATTCGATCAGATCAACAGAATATTCTTGGACTTCTGCTCTATCCGCTAAAGCCCTCCCTAAAGACTCTGTAACAAATCTTCTGCTTGGGCTGCCGAGGTGTTGAAAGCATTCCTTATACTTGAAAAGCCATTCAGGTGCTTTCTCTATTGTAAATTCTTGTGATCCATTCCAGATATCGATATCATTTCCCCATAAATCAGGAACTCGTACGAACCAAAGCTCATCGGTTTTATAATCCAGTCTCTGTCTGGAAGGTCCCACAAAGAAAGCTCCAGAAAACAAACATCCACAGGGTCCTTCTTCGAGCAATGGCAAAAACACTCTCCAGTTCGGATTGCTATTGCCATCAAGCATCATGGCATCTTTTGATCCTGGAACTGCAATAGAAACCCATGGTACGGCTTTATCACTTCCTTCAAGCAATTTTCTGTTATCTGCCAGCGTTTCGTTCATGAAATCAATTCGATGCCAAATTGTAAAAGGCAGCTTATGGACAGTCCCATCTTTTTCTACCTGTATGATTCGCTGTATTGCTTCTGTAGTATAGTTCTTTTCTTCCTTGAGGTGGGATAATAAATAGCTAAACTCTGGTGGATTAGGAGTTATAGATATCTCAGCGATATGGTTTTTTTTATCAGTTGCATCCAGTCTTGAAAAGATAATTCGCTTGAGAGTCTTAAGTAACAGCAGTGATCTTGGAGCCTCTTCTATCATTCCTTTGAATATGTTGACGATGTCTTCATCTTTGTAAGTCAAGCCAGACAAGGTTTCAGAGGAATGCTGTTTATCTCTAATTGGTAAGCGGAAGGCACTATGTTCATATAGTTTATTTTTTCTGGCTAACTCACCTATCGTATCCTGTATTAAAACTACCTTGGGAAAACAGAGTTCAATGATGTTCTTTAAAGCTCCGGCATACTTGCCAGAATCAGACGGGAAATCATCCAACGAGAATATCCAACCGTTTTTACCATTAAAAGGTAGATGATGAAGGAGATCAAGAAAGTGAATCTCGTCTCTTGAGAATATGACCGGATTATCAGTTAAGAAGTACACACTATTGAAGCCTATGCCAAACCTGCCTGCTGCAACACTGTCTGAGGTTTTATGCCCGCCTGCAACATCCAATAGTGCTTCAAAGTCGCCCTTATCTCTATTCTTCAGCTCCTCCTTACTCTTGAACATTGCATTATTTCTGATAATCAGAGATGGTCTTAACAATAGATCATAGGGTGTCCCTTGCTTGGCTAACGATCTTGTATCTAAAGTGATCTCAATTTCAGTTGCCCCGGCATCATCTGCGTTCTGCAGTAATTCTTTCAGCACAGTTGGTGCCGGTCTTGCGCTACCCTCTGCCATCTGTTCAAGAAAAGTTCTTATAGATCGTACTATCGAAAACTCTTGTCCTCCTGCTTTACCAATTTCGGGAGTTTTCATTTCAATTTGAGTCGTGTTCATATGCCTACCTTCTATTTTCTATCTCTTGGTTTTAAACACATTGTGCTATGACTGAGCCAATCCTAACACAATCTCCCCATCTCCAAATTGATCACTCACAAGCCTGGAATTCAAAGCGATTGCCTGCGGAACAACATCCATCGCAAGAGCAAAGGGGAAAAGTGCTGGAGATGCCATTAACGAGCGTAACGGTGCTTTATGCCCTGGAGTGGAGATCAACATAGCTTCAAAGAGCATAGCTATGATCTGTGGATCAGATACTGCGATGGCATCGCTTTTCTTGTAACGCCCTTTGATCTTTGTATCTTCCATTACGCCCCATGCCACAAAGGACCTTACTGCATATCTGGCATTTCTAAGGACGGTGGCACGTTCTCCATAACGCTCGACCAAGCGGTCAAAGATCTGCTTCTGGGTTACTTTCTCTTGTAGAGCCAGTACTCTGCCAGTTTGAAAGGCAATATTGTACCAGAACGGATAAGCAGCGATCATAAGTGCCCAATGCAATGGCAGCCAATTGTCTTGAGAGCATTGCTTCGCCTTCATGAGCAGACCATCCCGTAAGTCAATCAGTTCGGGAGCGGGATCGAACCAAGCTGCCAGGATTCCAATAGCTATGGTATATGTCTTATCTCCCCTCTCCCCAATACCACCACTTTGTTTTTTATCTGCCAGATAGTCTATCAGGTCATTACGAATCTCATCTGCGGTCATTCCAGAGAGCAGCAGACCAAGGCATCTATCCATCCATTCCAGCCGAATTACCTGTTTGATGCCGATTTTCTCAAAATGGTTTTTATTCATTTATTCATCCTATTTATCTTCACCAGTGGTACCATCACCTCTTCCAACGAAACACCTCCATGAGCTACCATGCTTTTTCCTACGGAGTGAAAGGCAGCCTGATACGGAGCAAACAGGCAATACAACTCACCCGGAAGCCCCTTGGGAGTCCAAGCCAAAGTGGAATTAGCTTTGTTTGCTGCCTCGTTTCTTAGGTCTTCCGATTGATAAATCCTCACTCTTGATGCCTTTGTTTCCGATAGGGAGCCATCGGGGATATTGCCAATTCCTTCGCACTGCAGGTTGCCATGGTCGGAGGTAATCCAAATCTCATAACCATGATCCATCAAAACTCTTAAAAAAGAGCTGAAGTGACCTTGCTTTACCCAATGTCTGATCTGGGCATGCATACCTGCAGCACCAAGATTCATGCCATGCATGATATCATCAATTACGTTTAACACTATCCCGATTACTGAGGCACTTTTTAGGTTAACTTGCTTCTCGAGTTCTGAAGCAATGTCACCAGTCCCGTCTATGCGCAAATAATGCACAGCAGAAGACGTAAGCCCATTATCTTCCCAAAAGCGTTTCCAATGACCAGCTTCTTTGGCTGTGCTGCCCAGAGATTGTGCGAAATAGAATGGGATAGACGCGCTAAAGATGGATTGTCTGGATATGGGTGTGAGTGTGGGTACCCAGGCAAACAGAGCATCTTCATGAATGTTTGATCCCCCAAGCTCCAGCTCCGCTTTGATACACAGCCATTGATCATAAGACATCCCATCCATCACAATCAAAGCGGTTTTGGCTGATGCATTCTCCACTCTTTGATACGCCATGCTCTTGGCTATTTGATGCACCAATACGGGATTTCTGGAGGGCAAACTGGAAAGCGAATCATAATGCCTTTGCATCCAACCCCAAAACCTGTCATTGACATCAGCCATCAGCCCCCGGGCCTCACTTGTCGGTTCAAAACTCTCAGCCGAATAAAACTTGAACAAAAACTCAGCATAGCTTTTAGCAAACTTCTGCCAAGCTTTATAAGAGCTTTCAGCTTTTGGCAGATGGGCTCGCAAACTGGAGATCAAGCTATTAATTTGATCGGCTAAAGCAGGCGTTTTTTGTGTTACCCCACAGGCGATCCAGCCTAAGTCTTGAACTTTGTGCGCCTCCAATGAAATACGCCGGAGCATACCTTCTGCAAAGAAATTATCTGTATATACTCTCAGATCGGGATGATCAAAGGGCAGTACCTTGGGGTATTCCACACAGCCTGCCCATTTATCCACAAATCGCTGCCATTCCTCTTGCAGAAAGGCATAGAAATACTCACTGATTTTCAAAGCGCGATCAAGGTCGATATCATATTCATCCACCAATTCTTTGCCAACATCCAGAAGCTTATTCACAATAAACTCAGGCAGTTCTGTGTCTGAATAATGCAGCTTGAACATGACCGCCCAAAATTGCACTTCAGTGATTATCCCCGCTGTATCAATTCCAAATACGCGCCTGGTCAGGAAGTCGATACTCTCGGAATATGAAGTCAGATTCTGAGGTTGAACCTGCAATAACTCAAAGAGCTTTTCGTAATACTGGATAGGAAGTTCCCTAACTGCTTTGGCTGCAATTCCTGTAAAGAAATCGTCCAGCCGCAAATGAATAATATCAGATTGTATCAATACCGAATAGGGAACTTGAGCAAGGTCAGCCAGATCTGCGGAGATCCTGATCAATACCCGTCTATCCTTAGGCTCCGGTTTCATGCACCTCTTGTTCTCCAGATAAAAGTATAAACTCAAGTTATCAGTATAGTCATACAGATCAAATCCCTTGCCTTCTAACCGCTCAAAAATAGCCGTAGTTGAAGCCAAACCATCATGATCGAACAAGATCACCATTTGCGATGAAAACGAGCATAAACGCTCGATTATCGCGCTTACCAATGGGTTCTTCGCGGAGATTTGATCGCTGCCCACTATAAGCCCTCTATTATTGTGTCCTGGTAATTGCCTGATCGTAATACATCAGAAGTTTGGGGTCTTCTTCCAACAGGCTGCTGGGTATGCGCTGTGCCATCAGGATAATGGTCTCATAATCCCGATTTTGCCAACAGAATTTAAAACCTGCCCGTACAGCTTCTGCCCGTATTACCTTGTATCTCTTGCCGGAAAACAGCTCATTGCCTGTTTTGGGCAAATCTGGTATTTCAATCTGCAGATCATTCTGCTTTTTGGGGTTATAGTTTTTGGGCAGATATGTCCAGAATTCTTTTAGCAAAGCCTTTTCCCGCATTTGCTCAAGGTCTGCCAGTTTATTGGGATCAGGCACATACCACCTGTCCTTGGCTTTTGCTTTCAGTGCTGGATCGTCTTTGCCGAGGTTGCGCAGATCTTTCCAGTTTGTGGAAAGGTAAGAATGAATTTGATTGGGCACCTCAGCTATGCCATCGTATCTTAAAAAGTTTTCTTCCAGGATAAGCGATAGTTCCAGGCTCTTTTCCATTTTGTTCCAGCCGGCAATCTCTTTCATAAACTGGGGATGAATCTCTTGGAACGTCTGGGGCTTATCTTTAAGCAATTGGCGCAACCATTGGATTGCTGAAACTTCATCAGTGATAAATATCTCCATCTGTGCCAGTTCTGGAATCTTCATCTTGGTTTTATCGTATTCCACCACCTGTTCAGGCAGGAAATACATCCCATCCCGGGCTGGGAAATGCTCTTCCAAGCCTCTGTAAAACTCTGCGGAAGACAGAGGCACCAAAGCATTACGCTGTAGATAGAAAGCAACCATGCGGTCATAGAGCAGATAGTTTTGCCGCTCTGCTACAACCTGCATTCTGCCTTTCTCGACAACAACTTTGGGAAGCTGCCTGAGATGCGTTCTCACAAAGTCCCAAACCCCTTCCTCTGAATCAGAATGCTTTGTAAACCTCTCTTCAAGCCCTCCATTGGGTTTGTAACAGGAGATGATGAGGTCTTGTTTTACAGCAGATGCAGCTGTTACTTGGTTAAAAGAGCCTGATTTCTTATCAAGAGTACGCACATCTGCGATTACAAAGCCAGCAACCTGCAGTGCCTCTTGGATGGAATTCCAAACACTATTTTTAGAGTTATGAAACTCAATTGTCATCCAGCGGCCTGGCTTGAGAACTCTGAAATACTCCCTGAAACAATCCGTCATTATCATTTGATAGTCAAACAAGGCTTTTTGCTGTGCTTTGTTTTCTACCGCTTCTTGCTTGTTGTTGGTTAACACTCTTAACCAACTTTCCCAAATGAAGTTAAGCTCTGAATACATGAGATTACTACCAAAAGGAGGGTCGGTAAAAATATAGTCAAGTACACCACTATGGGCTGAAGAAATATTTGAAGCAGATATAGTGGAGATTACACTGTAATATGGCATCCCAATAGCCCTTGCTATATCTTTTTGTTTATTTGCATAAACCCATAAAGGATTTGTTTCAGCTATCAAAGAAGCCACATATAGTGTTCCAGCTAAAATCCCGTTTCCTCTATTTCCCATATTGTATCTGACCAATTTTGATGTTAATGTGCTGTTAACAGACTGTTGAGTAAATCTCAATGAATGTGATCTGCAGTTATTATTAATTTTTGAAAGTGTATAGAGGTTCCTTGTTGTATAATAGTGATGTACATTTTTAATACCATAATTAAAAGGATCGGCAGTTTTATCTCCTTTCGGTATTTGATTATTAGGGTATCGATAGGGAAAATCAAGCATGTTTGTTTTTTCTACCAATTCCAAGTCTCTAATGTCGGGTATTTTTCTAAATTTTTGCTTTCCTAAAGAGTAATTTATCAATACCGGTATTTGTTTAGCCTGTTTGATGGTTTTCCCTTTTTTAACATGAGCATCAATGGAGCGATCAGCATAAAAGCCTTTATCATAAATCGTCTGAATAGATCTTTCCAATCCTCTTTTGGTGAGGGTAGCACCACAGTGGTTACAGGGAAACTCGCTGTGTACTTTTCCAGCCTCTTTATCCACTGCCACATCCCAAAATACAATTTCTTTCTGGCAATTGGAACAGATAAACACATCGCTCCAGACGGTATAATTGATTTTACCGATTGTTTTGCCATCAGTGTGTAAGGTCTCGTACATCCAGCCGCATTCTTCTTCCACCTCTGCCAGGATGCGCTTTGCCTCTCTTTCAAACTCCTCAAGATCAACCGGGGAATTGTAATTGGCGGCGATGAAGGTGGCTGCCGGGGAGAGATCATTGAGGATGGCTTTACGGGCTCCCAGTTTGGAAAAAGGATTGCCATCTTCATCCAGAATGATGCCATCATCTTGCACCATATATCCCAAGGATTCCACTACTTTCCTGTCACCACAGAGTTGGGCTGCCACTCCAGTCATGCCCGTTCCGCAAAAGCCATCAAAGACGATGTCTCCGGGTTCTGTATAGTGCAGAATATAACGCATAATCGCCTTGTGGGGAACCTTGGTGTGGTAGGAATGGGCATTATAGATGGGGTCGTTCTTGCCCTCGCTCACATCTGCGGCAAAAGGCTCGCGGTGATATTCACCAAGTCTGTCTCCCTTTTCTTTTTCCCATTCGGCGATAAATTCATCTATCCAGGGGTTGGGGCAAGCGGTGTAATAAGGCGGATCGCTAAGGGCGATGATATCTTCATCTTCGCCGATGGGAAAGCCTTCTATCTTGCGGAACTGGGGGTCTTTCAGTTTTTCCCTCAGGAGCTGTCTGAAATGCTCTCTACGGGCAGCTTCACTTTCAAATTCTTGTCCCAGGCAGGTGACGGGACCTTTTGGTTTTGTATCCAAATCTATTGACGTTTGCTGAGACATTAACTTTCTCCTTGGATGGCTTGAAGCACTATTTTGCCATAGTCGCTAAGATAATACTTTTGCTTGGGATGTTTGGGCTTATCCGGATATTGCATTAGCACGATGCCTTGTTTAAGCAGCGGATTTAAGTGTCGAACTCTCAGATAGTCTCGGCTTACTTTATTCTGGTCATGCATTATTTCTTTTAAACTAACAGATTCAGAACAGAGTCGAATTGTTCCAATTTGCACCTGTGTTAACCCTTCAATCAGACGAGCAATCTCATGCTTTTTGTTCTGATGAGCTTGCCCAGTAGCTTGCCCAGTAGCTTGCCCAGTAGCTTGCCCAGTAGCTTGCCCAGTAGCTTGCCCAGTAGCTTGACCTTTAACTTGACCTGTAGCTTGACCTGTAGCTTGACCTGTAACTTGCCCAGTAGCTTGTTCAGTGGCTGGTTTAATTATCTGTTGTTCAATATGTTCGCTTAGTGACCAAGCTTGCTTATGATGACTTGACTTGACCAGTCCTGCAGCCTCAAGTTTAGCCATGGTTGCCAATGTCACATTGCTGGATTTGCCTGTTATCGCTTTTGCTATTGGTAGGCTCAAATTTTTGTAGGTGACCAGATATGATAAGATGGCTGCTTCTTCTACATCAGGTTTAAGATCCAGCCTTGCTATTATCTCTTTGAAAGGCTCGGATATTATCTGTTGTTTGAGGATTGTGAGGGAAAAGCTAAAGTCGGATTTATCATTAATGATTTGCGCTGGGAAAAGCCCCAGTTTACGGCAATCTTCCATGATGGTTCTGATCCCTGTTCCGGCTTCTTCACAAAGCCCAATTTGACGGAATATTCTTACAATTAAAGGATTGCGTATGGGGTGGTGGCGAGATTCGAGAAGATCATCCACGCTGGAATATGCTGAACCTGGATTCCAGAATAATGTCTTGTCTTTGAATATTTTAATTTTGGCCTTTCTGGCAGCATCTCCGTAGTCTTGATGTATCAATAGATTAACTGCCGCTTCTCGAAACGACCTGTATTCCAATGAATCATCTTTACGTAGTAGGGTTGTCTCATCCAGGGAGAATGGTACATCCGCAATAAGGGAGTATTTGTCAAAAAGCACTCTCCAGGCTTCAAAAAGATTGCTTTCTATCACCAATCGATCATGCCATCGTTTGTCTGGGTCCCAATTTTCTTCAAAGGTATCTATTCTTTGATAATCCACAATAGGCTTGGGTAATATCTGCCGTACAAAACGCTCTTTTCCAAACAACAGGATGGCAGCTTTGGTGGGAAACACTTTACCATTCTCTTCCAACAGTAGTCCCATTTCCAAGAGAAAGTCCTGATCATTCTGGTGGGCATATTTGCCTGCAAGTCTGTTGCCCAGAAGTGTTCTATACCACTTCAAAGTATTATGATCGATAAAACTATGTGGATCGATTCCCTGTTCAATCCTTCTATCAAAAGGAGTATCACTGGCATCACGAAGGAAGGCTCTCAATTCCGATTCAGTGCAGAGTTCATCACAGCCACCCCTTCTGATATAGGCTTGGTCGATTCTTTTGCCCAAGTAAATGGGCTTATCCTTGCGATCTACCTCTGGGATATAGAAAACCAATACATGCTTTCCCTCGATTTCGTGAAGTTCGGCAACAGAGTTTATCACCCTGCTCAGCTTGCCCCTATTACGCAAACAACTTAGAAAGTCGTTCTGAACCTTATCTACATCTTCCACTCCTACAATCTTTCGCTCCGTTTTATTGGCACTTTCCTTAACGCCAAAAATGAGGTATCCACCACAGGTATTGGCAAAAGCAGAGACAGTTTTATAAGCCTCTTCTGAAACGCCCTTGCTGGACTGTTTGAATTCAATATCCGTCCACTCAGGATTGTGGATAGCTTTTAGCAATTCATCTTTTGTCATCATGTTACTCCAGTACAATCCTAACCCGTTGAGGATTCTTTCCTTGAGAGAGCGAATCAATATACTGATCCAAGACTCGCTTTAAATCATCCGGAGTGATAGATCCTCCAGCTTTGCTAATTACTCTGCGGAGTTCATCCATGCTTATGGTTACTTTTATGAGCCCGGCCAATACTTCTTTCAGGATTCTCACAAAGCTATCATCTACCTTATCGGGGAGCTTTTTGCTGTTTATGAATTCAGCAAGGCTAGCTTTGTCCTCGTCACTCAATAAAGATATGGATTCCTGGGTGTGTTCACCCTGTAGATTCTGGAGCAGTATCTCTGTCCAATTGTCAAGGGTCATCTCTAACATCTGATCAATCTGGGTAAGGGTATGGCTTGCGGAAGAAGCCCCAGATTCAACCGCCGCATTAAATCGGCAATGGGGACAGATGGGATCTGCTTGCAGGTTGTTTTCGGTTAAGTTAAAACATGTTTTCAAAGCCTCCAACTTTTCCAATACTTCATTGACCTGCTGCTTGGGCATGATATCGATCTCACCCAGTTTACGCAGGCTCAGTATCCTCACATCACTGGAGAGTTCGGCTTTATTTTTGTCTTCTTGCCTATTGAGGCGCTGCCTGCTGTGCAGTTTCACATAGTGTTCAATATAGTCCTTCTTGAGTTTTTGCAGCTCATAGCTGATCTTTCCGGTGGCTGCTTTGATCTCATCTGCCTTCAGTTCCTTGACCTGAGCAAGCACACTGTCTTTAGCCTTTCCAAATCCATCCTGCCAGGGATGTCCGGTGGGAAGTAGCTTTTCTGCAGTGGACAGCCAATTTATGAGGGGATTTAAGTTGTGGATAAAGTCTTGTGCGGCATTGATGGCTTTAACGAGGTTCAAAGAATGGCGATGAGCTTCAATATCTGCCACTGGCATATTAAAATTCTTAAGCTTGGCACCTGTGTTGAAGACCGAGAGAGATTCCAAAAACTCCTTGGTCTTGGAGATGTCCAGTTGAGCGTTTTCCAACTGGAGTGGGTCCTTTAGGTCTAATCCCCAAAAAATCAATCCCCCGCTGAGATGGTTAAAAGTAAAAACGATCCGAGAGATCAATTTTGTTATGGCATCTTGCAAAACCCTTACTGGCTCATCATTTCCTTGGGTTATATTTTGTGCCAGTCCGGGGGATAAGCCCACAAGTTCAAACAATGCTTTAAGGGATAGTATGTTCCAATCCTTGGGAAACTCAATGTGTTTAAAATCCACCAAAGTGGGCAGGTCTGTGGCACCAAGATATTGGAGCTTGGTGGCATCAAACTTATCCCCAACCACAGTGAGGACGATATCTCCCGCATAGACCATTGCTGCCAAAACCACGACCACCCATTCCGGTTCCAGCCTGAAGCCATTGGGATCAAGATATTCTATACCATTAACCTTTTCGATCAGCTCTTCCCGGTTTAGCACCTGTCCTTTTCCCTTTGCAGTCAATTTGTCGATGACATACTGAGCGATGGGTGATTGGGCTGTGGTGAGTCTATCTCCGTCAAGAAGCTGTAAGGCATCCAGAATAGCCGTCGCTTGCTTGGTTTTGCTGCCACCTGAGATGGATCGTAAGGCTTCGGTAATATTCTGCTTTCTGTTGTATCCGGTTATCAAGACCGAAAACTTGGGATACTTGGGTGCCTGATTTTCAAAATGTTGAGCCAGGCAGATGGAGGCTATGGCATTGACAATATCTCTGAAGTTGGCTGTCTCATTCTGTCCAATTCCTGAGATTTCTCTGATGTTCTTACCCTTTGCCCAGTTTTCCAAGGATTGCCGTTTTCCCTGATATACCACATCAAAGGCTTCCCAAATACTCTTTTGCAGCCATGTGACCACCTTACGCAGATATTGTTCAGATTTCTGCAGGTAGATGTTTTTGGCATTTCCCGATGCGGTGAGGGATAATTCATGTGATGCCGCGAACAAGCCCAATGCTTCATCAAATTCTGCATCTCTGCCGTTCAAGTAGATAAAAACCTCATCATCGAGTTTTTGGTCCTTTACCGGAGTGTTGTCATAGGGTCTCAGAAAATAAATATAATAATCCCTCTGCGGCACTGCAGTGGAACGTTCATTGGGGGAACCAAAGAATAGATATCCACTGCGTGGGGCATTGCGTTCACGCCAGTTTATCTCATACTGCCAGATATTGTAGTTGGTTACATGTGGAGTGACGTCCATTCTCTCCAGAACGCGCTTCAACGCCTCATTGTAGTAGGTATTGAGGCTTGCATCTCCCAGAGTATCTCTTTTCTTGGCTATGATGGCATCAAAATCATCCACTTTCTTTAGATCCAGATAGAATTGACCGTTGTTGGGGTTGGAAGATATAAACTGACCGCTAACAGTGGTTACAATCTCCCGTAACACTGTCTCCACCAATGTAGTAAGGTCTTTATCCGGCTCATCGCCTCCCATGCTGGCAGCATTGGCATCATAAAGGAAGAGGTTATTCTTTAGCTCTTGAGGGGTTGCCCCAATTGTTACACTCATATCAACAGTGGTTAACCTATGTATGGAAAGGCCGTTGACGATTCTGATGGCAATAGGTTTGTAGATAGGTTTGGTGAAGGCTTGTTCGATCTTGGAGATCAATACCGAGTTTACCTCCATTACTTCCTTTACATCTGGGTTGGCTCGGTTGCTGGGGTTGTCGCTCAGCATCTTCCAATAGCTGTCATAAGCCAATATCCCCGGGGTATCTTGCGGAACTTCCTTATCTATGATTTGCTTTATATTCAAAGAGATGGTTTTCAGGACTTCACGCTTTTCAATCAGGGTAATGCTTTCAAAGGTATCAATGTAGTTGGGATGGATGGGAAAGAGATTTACAAATTCATCCATACGTTGGGTCAGGTCGTCATAATAACGGGTGTAAGGCTCCAGATACTCCCTGATTTTCTGAGCCTGATCAGCACTTTTCTTCAACAAACGATTGGCAACCACATACTTGAGGTCTCTCCGGGCTATGCGTACCTGTTCAAACCTATCCTTAACTCTGCGCAAGCTATCTGCGACAAACGAAAAACTGGGGCTGTCGAATATGGCTTCTTGGATACCTGCTATAAATCTGAATCTCAGGTCTTTGCAGGCTTCCCCAATCTCTCTCAAAAAGTTGAGATCTATTACCAGGTCTTGTCCTTTTCTGCTTCTCAGATAATCCAAAAGCTCATCCACAACTAAGATCAAGCCATCATCCGGGTACACCTCATGAAACGCCTGCATCATATCTTCGAGGTCTTTTTTGATGGAAAAACTCTTGTCCATGGGTGGGAAGGTATAATCTATGCCATCCTTTTTCAGGTTTTCTTCAAGCTCTCTTACCAGAATATCTCTCAGCGGCATCGTGGTGGAACCAAGCTCAGTGCGGATAACCACCTTGAATCTACCTGCTATGATTGCTACTTTTTCCTTCACTTGTTCATCTGTAAGGTGTTCCGCGAGTGCGGCATCACCGCAAATGGCTGAGATCACCGAAAGCAAGTGAGATTTACCGGTTCCATAATTACCCACAATCAACAGACCTTTGTTGTCAGTTGGGCTATCAAACTGCAATTGGGGAACGATTAAATTGGAGATGCGGTCAGACATCTCCTCAGAGATTACATAAGTACTCACCAAGTTGGCTGCTTTCTGAGTGACGGCAGCATCTTTCAATTGAACCAGGCTTTCTATGGGCTCATATTGGATCAGGTCTTTGTAAAACATTAGAATTCTCCTTAATTTAAAAAACTTTCCGGTGGCTGTGCATCGATAGCCACGAAGTCTTGTACTGGGTATGATTTATATTCCGGATATCCGGGTTCAGCATAGTAGAGTCTATTTTCCTTTAAAACACCCTGCCAGAAAACGACAATGCTCTTGTTTCTTGATAACGAGAGCAGTAGTGACAAAGCATCGGTCTGCAGTGATGGTTCAAATAGGATGTCGATTCTATCCAATAATGCAGGGGAAGACGTGCCACCTATAATCTCTTCCATAATCTCTGTTATTTTAAGTGGTCTTTGCTTTGTGCTGTATTCTAACAATCTCGTGGAAAGCTCGAGGTTAAGGTTTAGTGGCTCAGCATTACGATCTTCTTTCCACGACCTGACAATCTCTTGTTTACTGCGTTCTTCGCAGTTAACCAGAAGAATCAATTGGTGGTATTGAGCGTTAATCGTTCGCAAGGCAGTATTGAGCTTTTCCAAAATATCAGTCATTTCGATTCTCTATTCTGTTGTTCATATGTTCATAGCTCGCTCCACTTCTCCTTATCCCATAAATCATGAACGTGAATAAGAAGCCCTGCCAAACGCACCAATATCTTGTGTGGTTTATTCCCGCAATATAACGGGACAGTGCAAGGGTCCATAGGTGGGCAAACCCGATAGTTAATAACCAATGGGCACTTATCACATTCATGATCCTTCCTTACCTTCTATATTGGCAGTGGGTTAAGCGGAATGCGGTCGTATTGATTCAGCAAAACCCTCCCCAATTTGTATGTTTCTAAACCTTGCCAATTCGTCAATAGATATTTTCGAGTTTTGTCCATGTAGAAGGGAAAATTGATAAAGCAGCTACCAAAGAATATGGAAACACGATATTTGTTATTGACATAGATAGCTTGCTCTATATACTTGTAAGTTATCCTGATTATTGACGCTGGGGAGATGGTATACTACAGATCTGCAATGTTATCAGCTTCACGGCTTATAAAACGCAAATAAAACAAGACAGTTTTGAAACATTAATCGAATAATAGTGCATGAGGATTTAGAATGTTTATAAGCAAGATAGGAATTGAAAACTACAGGAATTTCAAGAAATTTGAATGCGAGTTAAAGCAATTCACTCTGATAATTGGAGAGAATAATATAGGTAAAACAAACCTGATTAAAGCCATCAGTTTGATAATCTCACCAGAGTTTAGCAGTATCCGTTATCGGCAATTATCCATTGATGATATCAACTATTCTGCGGTACAATCATTCAAAGTAAAGGTTCTAAAAGCTCTTAATGATGAAATCAGCCCTGATCAAGTTGAATTCCCTGAAGTTAGTGTCAGCATTACCCTAGCAGACTTTGATGACAAGCAGAAATCTGTCGTATTTAATTGGTTTGTGGATGACAAGTATGACAAAGCTACCTTAACATATCAATTCTATCCCAGTCAAGTGTCATTATCAAGCATGCAGTGGTTTACTGCTCTCAAAGATAGAATCATTGAAGGAGAGTCCATTACCACAGATATGATTGATTTTCCCATAGACACGTATAGATATCGTATTTTTGGTGGAAATGACAATAATAAAGCGTTTGACACCTTTTCGCTTAGCTTGATGCGAATGGAATTCTTGGATGCGATGAGAGATGCAAGAAAAGAACTGGTTTGGCAAAATGAACACAGACTCTTGAATAAGGTGTTGGCATCTAAACTCTCAAACAAAGCTCTTTCGAAGGAATTGCTGTCTAGCATTAGCAACTTGAATGATAGCATCAAAAATGATACTTTGGTCAAAGACCTAATCGACGAGATTAAGGAAAAACTAGAAAGCATTTCTTATGGGAAAGAGAATCAATCTGTTGATTATGCATTCAAAGATATTAATAATAAAGATATATTTAAGCGCCTTTGCATACAATATGGAATTGAGCCGGTAAGTATAGAACGGAATGGTTTGGGAAGGAATAATCTTCTTTATATAGCTCTAGTATTATCGCAGCTTGAACATCGAGAAGGGTACGAAAATCAACCATATTTTCGTTTGATTGCAATTGAAGAACCAGAAGCACATCTTCACCCTCATCTTCAAAAACACTTGGCTTATAGACTAAGTAAACAGTTATGCGAAAATTTCGAAACCGGCAACTGCAAAGAAGGAAAGGATTGCGGGTTAAAATGTAAAATGAGACAAATCATAGTAACCTCTCACTCAACCCATGTTACCTGCCACTTAAGCCTACTTAATACTGTGATACTGTTCAACAACAATGGCGAAGTAAATAACCATTACATTTTGAAAGGTCTGGAACTTGATAAATATAAACAATCCGTTTACTATCTATCCAAGTTCCTTGATGCTACCAATGCTACAATGTTTTACTCCCGCAGAATAATTCTTGTTGAAGGTATAGCTGAGGAAATCCTAATTCCGCTATTCTATCAGAGGATTTACCAAAGAACGCTTGAATCCTTTGGGATTACACTGGTTAACGTTAGAGGCATCGCTTTTAAGCATTTCTTGGAGATAATCAAGAACGGATTCTTTGTCAAATGCGTTGCATTTACTGATTCGGATAGTACTAATGGCATAAGCACTAATGTTGTTAAGCTTAAGAGAGACTACGAAGACAACTCAAATGGTGTAATTTCTATATCAGTTTCAAATCAAACAACTTTCGAAATGGACATCATTGACTCAAATAGAACTGAACAGAATCAAGTGATGGTTTTATCTGCCTTAAAAGCATGTCATCCCAACTTAACAGAAGAATATAAAGCAATGCATAATGGGGAGTTAGATGTTGAGAAGTGCTTTGAGATAATCTATTCAAAGGATAAGGGAAGGAATAGCAAATCAGATTTTGCCTTCGAGTTATTAAACACTATTACATCAAATCCACAAGTCGAGTTTTCTGTACCGTCCTACATATTAGAGGGATTCATATTTGTTAATGGCTAACACACTACAAATTAAAACAACTCAGCACATGCAACCTAATTTGAGATTGGTGAAAGCAGGTCCGGGAGCGGGCAAGACATACAACATGGTTAATCAAATAATGTGTGTATTGCCAAACTTAAAGCCACATGAAACATGTGCTATCATAACGCACACTAATGCAGCTTCAGAGGTTATCAAAAAACGATTATCCTCTAGACTAATAATTCCGAATAATGTATTCATAGGGACGATTCATAGCTTTCTAAATGAGTTTCTGGTTATTCCGTTTTTTAAACTGAACTTTAGGGCATTATTCCCAGACAAGTCAATAAACGAACCGGATTCTCTGGTTTTTCGTGAAGCCTTGGGCTTTTCTGATAAACCGGGAGTAAACTTTTCTCAAGAAAAAAAACTCCTTCAGAAAGGGATAGTACATTTTAGAACAACAATTTGGACTGCTCTTGAGTTAAGCAAGAAAAGTTCTATTGCCCAGTTGATTATATCGAAGATTAGGTATCTTTTTGTTGATGAATTTCAAGACGTGGACCCTCATGAGCTGTCAATTCTTGAAGTGTTTCTTCATAGAGGTGTATGCTGCTATTTTGTTGGAGACGTCAAACAGAAACTACTCTCAACCTATACAATACCTCAAAGGACAAGATGTGGAAGAGAAAATCCTTTCCGGTTCTTGTTAGAAAAATACCCAGACTATGTATCTGATGAACATGCCAATCATAGATCAACAGAACAGATAGTAGGATTTCTAAACAATTTTGGGGAAGTGCAGCAGGAGAATTCGTCAAACTATCATAAGAACCCGATTTATTTCATTACTAATACAGACATTGAACAAGCCTATGATTCTTTCAAGGGTATTGTTTCAAAAAGAGAGCTTTGTGGTGAAGTCCAGCCACTAGATAAAGTTGTTCTCGGATACTCATTCAAAGCAGATTCACGTAAGAAACCGATTCAGAAATGCTACGAGTTTGTAACGAAGGTTGGCTTAAGACATGTCACGTATAATCACAGAATACATACGACAAACAACATTATTGAGTTAGAATCTTTCCTTAGAAGATCATCTGGTTTAACTACTTATGATATCCAGAAGATCTTTGACAATGATCTTATCTTATATCGCCAGTTAATATGGTGTCTATACAATGGAATGATGTCAAATAGTAGAATAAATTTCTTTATTAGTAATTCCGATGACCTTTGTAGTGCTGTTCAGTATTGTATAAATAGTCTGTGTAAGAACTATCGGGATTATCTTAAAATCGATGATTCGAAAAAGGGCTACGGATGTAAGGTACCTTCTTTTATTGAAGATGTGTTCTCAAGGCAAAGTAAAACAAGAAAAACTCAAGCCGTTGATACTGATGCATATTTTTCGACAATACATTCATTCAAAGGTCTTGAAGCTTCATGCGTATTTTTGATTGTCAACTCCAATGCCCTGCTAAAGAGCTTTATAGAGACAGATAGATCTGTTCAAAACCAGAACTCAAATCTGGGATACGTGGCTTTTAGTCGTGCAAAAGATCTACTATGTATCATGTGCCTTGAGAAGATTAATAAACCTTTAAGAGATAGACTCAAAGCAATGCAGGTTGAATTTGTTTAATAGTGTGCTTTAGGCAGAGAAGTCTATCTTAGAGTAAAACAGATAATGGGCAGATCTCGCACTCTGTAGTATGATTATTGCTAATCCATTTGACATTCTTGCCCACATCTGTTGCACTGATTTTGTCGTGAGCTGCCAAGAACACCTAACTGTGCAATGTTCAGCTTTGTCTTGATGCAGGAGCAGGTTGTTTTAATACCCTTATGGATATGATCAGGTATACATTCTAACATCAAAACTATGGTTTCTGGACATTCTGAGTTCTGTTAGCATTCATGAAAAATGACACTTGCAGAAATCGTGTCAGAATATGCAATTTTCGCTGATCTAATTTGCAGATATCCTGTCAAAAACTACTCAAAAGAGTCTTGAAAAGGATGAGTAAGGATGTCATACGATGCGACAGTTTGCAGATTTCGCTGCACAATTTGCATTTTTCGTTGTCACGTTGCACTCTCGTTTAAGCTTTTCTGCTTGCTTCCTTATGAGATGTGGTTGCGATGTGGTTGCGATACCCAGCAATCCGCTGGGAGGCGCAACCACATCGCAACCACATCTAACGGGAAAGAAGGCGGCATGAGGAAAATCTTCCCCATTACATGGGTTTGATTCAGTGGCATAATCCACAAATATCTTGACATCATCTCATCTTTGAGGAGTTTTGTATTTACGGATTTTTAGTCTCGCCCATTCCCGCCCTCACGCTCCGTAATAGTGCATATTATGCTCAAACACCCCAACCAGGAGGAAAGATGCGTATAACCATCACTTTGTTGCTGTTTACCCTGTGCGGCAGCCTCTTTGCCATGCCAATTGTAACGGACGCCATCGTGGGTGAAGTGCTGCAGGCAGAGGTATCAGAAACCCGTTATGTGGCAGGTCATTATGTGGGTCATGATGAAACTGACACAATCAATCACCTCACAGTTTGGAATATAGAAACTCCCGGATTCCCTCAAAAGGGATGCACAATTTCCGAGTTTTACTATGTTGATTATTATGCCTACACCAAGTTCAAAGTGTGGCAAAACTATCTTATTTACACATATCACTGGGGTTTGACCATTGTGGATATTGATAATATCTATTCGCCCACCCAAGTGTATCGCATCCCCATTAACGGGATTTACTCCTTTGAAATCATCGATCATTATCTGATTATCGGCTGGCAGGATGGCAGTTTGAAGGTTTATGATATTTCCACTCCTGCCAATCCCCTGTATATGGGCAGTTTTGATGCTCAAGCATCGGTTTGGAAGATGTGGAGCACAGGGAACAAGCTCTTGGTAAGCTGTGGTCATTATAGCTATAACACCTTGAAAGGATATAGTTTGGATGGTGGCATCCTTACGGAAATCTGCTCTTTGGAAACCGGAGAACAAGTGAGCTATGCAGGCATCTCCTGTGGCAAATTGATGTATAAAAACCTACAAAAAGTGATGAAGACCTACAACTATCAAAACCTGCCACAACCGGTATTTCTCCACAGCTACCCAGCCCACACTAATATCATCTGTGGCACAAACAGACTGGCATCCATGGACGGCCATTCCCGCATTAAAATATTGAACTATAGCGAGGACGATGGCCTCACGGAAGAAATGTTCTATGATTTATCTCACCTGAGGGCAACCACCAACAACCTCTTTTACTTCAAGAATGGACGCCTCTATTTTGAATTGGCGCAGTCTTTGTTTTTCATCCTCGACCTCCGGGATGTGAGCGAAGAGCCCTCCCTCATTGGCAATTATCAGGACGGTAGATCGTATGAAACGGTAAAGGTATCAAAGACGGCAAACCGGGTTTATACCCAGAATAACAGCCAGATGCGCTGCTTTGATATCAATCAGGATTACACTTTATCCGCAGCAGAGTTCTTTGCTCCTCTCGAAACTGTATATGCCACAGAAATGAAAGATGATTATATCTACTATCAGTGTTCATCCCCGGGTTCCTCCTCCCACCTGAAGAGCGTGAATGTCACCAGTCCTGATGAGCCCGTCCTCTTGTCATACACTCCCATTGATAACAAGGGATTCCTAAGGGTTAGCGGCTCCAGTCTGTACTCTGGGGATAACTCTCATATTGAAAAATACATGATTGGAAATAATGGCACGCCACAATGGCAAAAACAACTTTCTCACGCGGTACAGGCGGGTCAAACAGACTATCAGGTTCATTTCTATGATATTGTCTGTATGGGCGATATGGATTACGGGGTGGGTATCTTTGGAGGTATACTCGAGGGCTACTATCCAATACTTGTTTGCTGGCGTCCCAATGGCACTGCCGAAGCACACTTCCTCACCAGATATTGCCGCAGACTGGAGGTGTTGGACAATTATCTTTACCTTATCACCAAAGGCATTGATGTGTATTATGTGGGGGCAAACGGCTCTCCCATCTTTGTGGATAATTTCTATAATCATTCGATTTACAATCAAACCGAATATTCCAGCCTCGTAAATGATAGATATCTTTACGTGAGTTTTTCGCTCACCAATACCATCGGCTGCTTTGATCTGATAAACCGCACCAACCCCACACTAATCAACACAGTGCGCCATAGCACCCTCAGCCATGAATTTACCTTCAATAAGAACATCTTGATCACAGCTTTGGGAGATTATGGCATCAGCCAACACATCCAGCCCAACCTCACCCATATCCAAGACGAGCTCATCCCCACGGCACGGATATTAGACACATATCCCAATCCCTTCTCAGACCGTCTCTACATAGATTTCACTTTGGATAAGGCCGCCAGCACAACCCTCGAAATCTACAATATCAAGGGGCAAAAGGTGTATTCAAACAAGCTGGAACACAGCAAATCAGGATTCAATTCCACCTTCTGGAACGGTGCTGATAACAGAGGCACACCCTGTGCGCCGGGAGTCTATTTGATGAGGATAAATAGCGGTGATACGGTGCTGAAGGGCAAATTCACCAAGATCAAATAGCCTTTTGATCAGTCCTTGATTTTGGCGGTGATAAAGTTTATCAGCTTATCGGGCATATAGCTGGTTTTTGCCTGCCTCAAGCCCGGCAAGCCTATATCCTGCTCCCGGTTTAACCACTTGTATTTTCCTTGCAGATATCTGGCGGTTTCCCAGTTAATCACCTGGGCGCTGCCCTTTTTGAAGGGATCAAACTTTTCAAAATGCACGGTTGCCATATCCTCGGTTTGCGGGCTGAAGATGGAATATGCCACGATGCGCTCCTGATGGCAGATGATGATGCCATCCACGGGCAGATGCTCCCACATATCCAATGTGTTTTGGATAGCCTTCATCTCCGTATTCAGATATATCCCCTCCACCTCGCGCTCCCGCTTCCATTTTTGGGTAAATTGCAGGATCGTCTGCCTCCGTGATGCGCTCAAAGGCATTACCTTATACTCTGGAAAAGCCCTGCGAAACTGGCTGATGAGGTTCTTTTTCTTGCCCAATTTCTTGCCGCTCAATTCCACCATCTCCTGGGTCTCATACACATAGTCCGCCCAGTCCCGGTCAGTGGCCAGCTCAAACATATCCTCCATCTGCGGCTTGGCATCCAGATATTCATCAGGAATCAAGATCAGCGAGGCATTGGGATTCACCTTCTGCATTTGCCTCAGCAAGTCTTGCAGCTCCTCCGGCTCCATCCACTCTCCCACGGGGAAGAAGACATAGCCATACTGTGGATTATAGAGCACCAACCTCTCTTGATAGGCAAAATATTGATTGTGATAGATGGAGCCCCAGGAAAGCAGGTTGCACACGTTGTAATCACAGGATTCACGGGGAAACCGCCGCAGCCAGCTTTGCAGCATGGGCACGTGCATCAGCTTCACTTCGTGCAGGATGATATCCACACCAGCCACCTCAGCGCTGCTCATACAAAAACGGAGTATAGCCCTTCATCTCAGAAAAGCCAAGGGAATTATAAAAACCTTGGTAACCGGGCTCGGATATCAAACCAATCCACTGCAATCCAGCATCTTTAAGGTTTTGCATCAATTGACGGATAATGGCTTTGCCGAGGCCCTTCCCGCGCCAATCCTGATGCACGGTCACATCCTGAATATAGGCATCGCTCACGCCATCGCTGATGGCGCGCCCCATCCCAATGATGATATCCCCCGTCTTCACTATCACAAAGCTAAAGGAATTCTCCACAATCCCTTGCACCGTCTTCAAATAATTGGGGTTTTCATCTTTCTGCCACCAGCCTGCCAAACGGTAGAGATGTAAGAGCTGGGCATAATCGGCTTCTTTTACTGTAAGTATTTGTATATCATCCATAAAGGGTTTACTCCCAAGTCTGTAAGGCTTTAGCCACAGCCAAAGCCACCTTATCACCTATTTGCATACCTGTAATATTTGTCAACAAAAAGATTATTTTGCCAGCCCTTTGCCTATCTCATCCATCACCTGATTTTGGGCTCTGCCTGTTGGAATATATAAGAAAGATAGGTCTTTTTTGCTTTTGCAGGCTATAATATATAATGGAGGAAATATGACAACAGATAAGAGCTATACACAGCTGCACATCCAGGGAGAGCGGATCGAGATTGAGGTGGAGGGCGTGCCCGTGCATGGCAGGATCACCCTGCGCGATAGAAGCAGCATCGGAGTAAAGATCATCAGTCCCTATACCGGCATCTCAGAACTCTCTGGCAGCATACCCGTGATATTAGGGCAGTTTAAGAACTTCCTGGGCTCCAGGGGTGATGAGAAGGCTGCCAGCCTTTTGAGCCAGCTATATCGCTTCTGCCTTTATGCTCAGGAACACAAAGACAGGCTGCTGACTGCGTTGCAGGATTTTAAGTCCAAGCTTGACTACGCACAGCACTTGGCTCCAAAGGTGAAAGACTTGGCACAGCGCAAGACAGCCATGCAGGAAGACCTACGTGCCATCAGAAAGGAGCTAAAGGCAGGCAAGATGGATAATATCGAGTACCAGCGCAGGATTGGACCCTTGAAAAAGAGCTTGGAGCTACTCTCAGAAGAGATGAGGGTAGATTCCCATGCCATCTTCAAAGCCAGCTTCACCAGCTTCAAAGATACACCAGTTTGGGAGCTAAGGCATGATACTGTACTCAAGTATTTGGAAGGACTTGCAGAATCTGAAAGACCTTAAGCCAAAACTTTAATCACAATTCGTGTAAACCGAGGTTCCCAAAATCCCCCCCTTTCTGGAAGTAAATTTGCATACTATACCTTGTCACCATAGTTTCAAGAGAGGTAAAAATGCAGAGATATTATCAGCTTATCGTATTGATCTTAGCTTTTTGTATGGCTGTGGGCTTTTCCCATGCCCGCATCCCCAGAAAGCCCTGGATGCCATCCCACCATAGCTTTCAGACGGAATCCCGCGCCGATTCCCTCACCGGTTTTGATGTACAAAAATACGAGATCACCCTCAGCATCGATGATCAAGCCAGAACCATTGAGGGCAACGTGTTGGCAACCGTTTTGGCAGTGGAGAGCCTTTCCCAGATCAGCTACGAGCTCAATTCTCTCACGGTTTCCAGTGTTCTCGTTAATGGCACCCCTGCATCTTTTACCCACAGCAATGGCATTATCCAGATCAGCCTCAATATCACTGCCGGCCAAACCTTTACCACCCAGGTATTCTATTCTGGAGCCCCACAACTGAGCGATAACGTCTATCGAGTGGGGATGATCTTTGGCACAAACACAGTCTTCACCATCTCCGATCCCGATGCCGGGCGTCAGTGGTGGCCCTGTTACGATCACCCTTGGGATAAGGCGATTGTGGATTTGCATATCACCATGCGGTCAGACTGGCTGGTAGCTGCCAACGGTCTGCGCGATGCAATCGTAAACAACGGCGATGGCACTAACACCACCCACTGGCTGGGCTATCACCCCATGACCACCTATCTGGTCTGCGTGACGGCTGGTCCCTATGTGGAAATCCCGCAAACCTCCGGCGATACTCCCATCCAAAACTTTGTGATGCCCCATCAATACAACAACGCTCTGGTGGATTTTACCCATGTGCCGGATATGATAGCGTATTTTGGAGATATCTTCGGTGCCTATCCCTTTGAGAAATACGGACATACCGTGGTGAATATGAGCACCTTTGGCGCCATGGAACATCAGACCATGACCACCTTGGGCAGTTATATCATCACCGGCGACGGCAGCCAGGAGCTGGTGATAGCCCACGAGCTGGCGCATCAATGGTATGGCAATGCCGTCAGTTTTCTCACCTTCAAAGACGTCTGGCTCTCTGAAGGCTTTGCCACTTATAGCGAACACCTCTGGACGGATAAGCGCTTCGGCTGGGATGCAGCCTGCGATTACGTCCTCTCCAGCTACCATCAATACTACAAAAGCTGGGAAAACAACAACGGCCCCAAGGTGATCTACGATCCCCCCTTCAACAGCTATTTCTCCCCGCCCTCCTACGAAAAAGCCGCCTCCGTGCTGCACATGCTGAGGCTCAAAATAGGCAATGATGCATTCTTTACCCTCATCAACCAATGGTTTGAGACCTATAAACACGGCTCTGCCATCACCGCCGAATTCCAGGCTATGGCAGAGCAGATCAGCGGCATGGATTTGCAGCAATTCTTCCAGCAATGGATATTTGGCTCCGGCATTCCCAGCATCGAATACAGCATTTGGAACAACGACGCCAGCGATAGCCCCGGCAAAATCATCGCCCGCAGCAGCTCCCCCACCGCCACTTCTTTTGATCTGGAAATCCCCTTCCGCATCACCACTGCCAGCCACAGCGATTCCCTGGTAGTCTTTGCCACCCCTCAGGGGCATACAAACCACTATTCCACAGCCATTTCACCCACCTCCACCATCAGCCCCAATCACAACCACTGGACCCTTTTGAGGGATATCACCCAGCTGCGCCCCGCATTGGTGGAATGCCTTGCCACAAACGGCGCCGTCCTGCTTTCCTGGTCTGCCTTTTTGGATGATGCCACCTTGCGCTACAACATTCATCGCAGAGCGCAGGGAGGCGATTGGATATTGGTCAATCCCACACCGATTGAGGATTTCAGCTATCTGGATGCCTCCGCCCAAAACGGAATCGAGTATGAATATTGTCTCACCGCCGTGGACGCGGGCGGCTGGGAAACCATGTTTTCCGATCCCCACAGCGCCACCGCTTATGATTTTTACCTATATGACGGCCTCTTGGTGGTGGATGAAACCAAAGACGGTAATGGCGCCACCGCCAATCCCACAGACCTGATGGTGGACGCTTTTTACTATCACGCCCTGCAGCCTCTGGTTTACTATACCTGGGATGTGGCAGAGCAGGGCTTGCCCGGTTTGGATAATCTGGCAAGCTATCAAGCCGTGCTGTGGCATGCCGATGATTTTAGTGAAAACCTGCTGGTGGATCATCATCAGGTATTGGCTGGCTATATCCTTGGTGGAGGCAAGCTTATCCTTTCCGCCTGGCGCAGTCACGGTGTCTTCCCTGATTCATTTTGGCAAAGATTTGCCGGCGGCATTACCCCCGTTTTCAACAATGCCGCCTCCCTCATGGCAGCCCACAGCCATATCTATCCCTCTCTGCTGGTGGATCAGGACAAAATATTCTCAGTATGGAACCAGATGCTGCCCTACGTCTATACCTTCGAGGATGCCCAAACCCCGCTTTATATCGCACAAATGCCAGAATCCAATCCCAACAGCGGCCAATGTGTGATCTTCCGTCATGATCAGGAGCACAATGACGGCTCTCTGGTGATGTGCGGCTTCCCCCTCTATTATATGCAAGCGGGTGGAGTGCGCGGCTTTTTGCAGGCTTTGATTAGCGATCTGGATATTCAAACCTCAAACGATCTCCCGCCTTTGCCCCAGCTTCCAGCTAGTATCGATGTATATCCCAATCCCTTCAACCCCAGTGCCACCATCAGCCTCTACCTCCCCCAATCCGGCACCGCCACCATCGAGCTGTATAATATCAAGGGACAGCTGCAAAAGAGCCACACCCTCAACCACATCAAGGCCGGGGATCATCAAATTACCCTGGACGCCACCGATAGCCGCGGCAATCCCCTGCCCTCCGGAATCTATCTGATCAGGCTGAAAACGGCATCCAGCCAAATCGTTAAACGCATCACCCTCTTGAAATAAGGATATATACAATGGATTCACGCCCCAGTTGGCAACAGTATTTTATGCAGATGGCCCTTCTTGCCTCCCAGCGCAGCACCTGTTTGCGGCGCAAGGTGGGCGCCATCCTGGTAAGAAACAATCAAATCCTCTCCAGCGGCTATAATGGCAGCCCCAAGGGCATCGCCCACTGTGCTGAGGTGGGATGCCTGCGCGAACAGCTGAAGGTTCCCGCCGGACAGAACCACGAACTCTGCCGCGGCGTGCATGCCGAACAAAACGCCATCATCCAGGCGGGCATCAACGGCTCCAGCACGTCCAATGCCGATCTGTATTGCACCCATCAACCCTGCAGCATCTGCGCTCGCCTCATCATCAATGCGGAAATCCGCACCGTTTACGTGGCATATCCATATCCTGACAAACTGGCGGAACAGCTTTTCCAAGAAGCGGATATCACCCTCTATCACCTTGATACAAAAAGCTGGGAGGTAAGCAGGATAGTATAGGGAAATCAAAAAGACAAGGTTTGAGCGTTATATAGATCGACGCTTCCCTGTCCACTGTTCACTATCCACTAAGCACGCGTAGCGTGCCTAAAATCTGTGGTTTATCCACAGGGGTTACATGCGGAGGTTTGGGCATCAATAGATGAATATACCTGTTTTTTTGAAAAGATATTGTGCCGCCCTATTTGAATGCTATTCATCACATTACACAAGTATGAGAAGCGACAATACATGAATCCAGTTATTTTATGTTTGCGTAACTGTTGATATTGGATATACTTTAAGAGCTGTCAAAATTTCCAATACGCACAATTTGGGGCTTTGGCAATTGCATTAGCTCCGAAGCCCGGCATTTGGCATGTCGGCAGAATAAGCCACTTGTGGCTGCAACAAAAACACATAAGGAGATTTAGAATCATGAAACGCTGGATTCTTGTTTTAATTACGTTTTTGCTCGCCTTTAATTTGGCGGCGGTAATATATTCCTCCCCAGCAGGAGGATTTTGGAACGATACAAGCACCTGGGTGGGAGGAGTGGTTCCCACCATCAACGACGATGTGGTTTTGGTGAGCACTGTGTATCCCACTTTCAGCAGCAGCCCAACTCACTGTAACAACCTGACTATCGAAGCAAATGGCAAACTAACAAATTATAATAACAGCAGATATCTGCACGTGCATGGAACGCTGATCAACAACGGTGAAGTGGAAAGAACCAACGATGCGGGACAAATTATTGTTTTCACCTATGGCGATATTATCAATAATGGCTTGATGATGCCCACAGAACTATATTTGGAAGGTTATGCTGGAAACAATCTCACAAATTCCGGAATCTTTGCTCCCTCCTTATTGAAGGGAACAAGTGCAAGTTCAGCCTTGTATCTGCAATCAAATCTACACATCCCCGGCAACGTGACGGTGGATATGAGTGGAGGCAAGATATATCTGAATCACTCTGGCACACACAATTTCAGTGTTGAATCAGGAAATGTGCAAAACCTGGAATTTGTGGGCGGAAACGGTGCCAAATTCACCGGCAACACTGGCACCAAAATGGTCAGTATCACCGCCAACGAATTGGAGATTGACGGGGTGGTGCAAATGAGAGGAACCAACAGCTTTGGCACCCTGACAAACTGGGGAATCATCGATAACGTAGCAAGCTATTCGTTAGACATAAACGTGAGTGACGTGCTTTACAATCACGGAACAATCACCCGGAAAACGAGTGGAAGCACAAACCTTAACCTTCAGCGCGATTTGTACAACTATGGCAATCTCAACGCCTCGCAGGTGAGATTTGTAGCACCCGGTCCGCATCAGATCTATCAATCGGATACCGCAGGCGATATCACCAGCCCCACCTTCATAGCTGTGGCGGAAAGTGGCAATTTGGAAATGCTTTCCAACCTCAGGTTCAAAAACAGCGTTGTGAATTTGAACAACAACACCCTGATGATGACACATAATGGCGTGGATTATGGCATCACCTTCACTGGCGGAACCTTCAAAAACGTTGTGATTGCAGGTAATGGGGAAAACTATGTCAAAGGTATTCCCAACGACAGCGAAGTGACCATGAGAATGGAGGATTTTGTAGCTGACAACCTGGAAATTCAAGGGGAAATTTACTTTTTGAAATCCAATCAGGTAACCGGAACCTTGGTGAACAATGGCATCATGAACACTCAAGCGAGTTATACACACAATCTTACCGTGGGCAGCAAGCTGGAAAACCATGGCACGATCACCCAACTGAGTAATAGCAGCACATATCTGTATTTGGATGGAGATTTTTATAATTATGGCTTTACCGATGCCAGACAAATCTACCTGACCGCCTCGCATGACCATAAACTGTATCAAGATGGCGATGGCTACAGCATCTCCAGTTCCACCCTCACGGCTATGGCAGGCAACGGCACTATCGAATTGTTATCAAATTTGAATTTCAAAAACAGCACCGTTTATTTCAACAACAACACCCTGGTCATGAATCATAACGGGGTGGATTATGGGATGAATATCATGGGCGGAACCATGAGAGATGTATCTCTATCCGGCAACGGCTCAAACTATATCAAGGGCGTTGTGGACGAAAACGAAAACCAGATGAAATTCATCAATTTTAATGCCAACAACCTGGAACTAAAGGGGGAACTTCAACTTTGGGGTAACAATAATGTTTCCGGCGTCCTGGTAAACAATGCCTTCATGACCGTTACGGCTAATTATACAAACACCCTTACCGTGGGCACCAAGCTGGAAAACTATGGCAGCATCACCCAACTGAGCAACTCCACCGCAAATCTGTATTTGGAAGGGGATTTTTATAACTATGGCTATATCGATGCCAGACTGATTGGGCTGAAAACGCCAGGTCCGCACCAGTTATATCAATCCAGCTCTGCAGATATCATCAGGAGCCCAAACTTTACTGCTGTGGCAAACAGCGGCAACATCGAATTACTATCAAACTTGAGATTCCAAAAAACCAATGTTGAACTGAACAACAATACCTTGATTATGAACAAGAATGGAATCGATCGCAGCATCTTTTTGACAGGCGGCAGCCTCCAAAATGCCGTGATTACCGGTAGTGGAGCGAACTATATCAATGGCATCTTCAATGATAACGGGGCTCCCCCCATTTTGCATAGCCTGCAAGCCGATAATATCGGTTTTGCTGGAGAGATATTATTGCGGCAAACCAATACATTTACCGGTGTCTTCAAAAACCATGCAAACGTGGGTGTACCCCAGAGTTACAGCGGCACCATAAACGCCAATGGTGCTTTGGAAAACTATGGCAACCTCACCAAAGGAAACGGTTCATTAACCGTGAATGTGAGAGATAACCTGTACAATTATGGCAATATCGACGTCAATTACGTTTATGTAAATGGAACCCAAAACCAATATATCCGCAACGCAGGCACCATCAACTGGAGCGGAAAATTGTATCTGGTGTCAGATATTGGATCCGCTCAATGGTGGCTGGATGGAGTGATGATACAAAGTAGCTATACTGCCAACTATAATGCGGACCCTGCTATTTTGGGCACTTGGAGACCATACAATGTAAACGGGTATGGCAGACAAATTGTGATTGGAGACGGAACCAGCCTGGTGACGCCCCAAATCGTGAGCTTCAATGAAACAAATGGAATCCTGCGCCTTACCTGGCATCAGGTGCCAGATGCCTTGGCTTATACAATTTGGGCGGCAGAAACTCCGGATGGGGATTACACCCCTTATATCGAGTTCATCAACGATTATGATCTAACAGATGGCGTGGTGATACAGGATATCATGCCGGATGTGAATGCGCGCTTCTTCCGTATTACAGCCATCAATTGAGCCTCCATAATTAGTCTGTCTGCTCAGACTGTATTCTGGCCAAACAAAAAGCTCCCACCCCAGATGGTGGGAGCTTTTGTAATTGGTTGCGATGCAACTATCTATTCGTTGCGGTTTCTGCGATTACGAAAAGCTGCTTTTTTGGCTTTGCGGCATTCGGGGCAGCGTTGGGGCTCGTTGAGCAAGCCTTTTTCCGCGTAGAATTCCTGTTCGCCTTCGGTGAACAAGAAATCCTTGCCACAATCTTTACATTGTAAGCTCTTGTCGGCCATGGGTCTCTCCTATGTTTTTGGGGATTTAGCCATTCGTGTCTGAGGTTCGCCATGAAACAAGCGGAGGACTCATGGAATGTTAAATCACGTTAATTTAAGCACACAATTAATATCTCAATTCTTGTCAATTGTTTTCTTTATGGGCAGGGATTTTATTGATTTTTAGAGCTTTATCCACCATAAAAAAGAGTACCCGCACGTTGGTCTCATGCGGGTACGGGCCATATTTTATTTGTTTTGATTAGAAGCTGGTTTTATCCACGAAGTTGAAGCCATCAATGAGGAGGGAAGGGATGCTGGTGGAGGGGGAGACGGCTTCGTTGGGCCCCAAAGCCAGGATGCGGCGGGTGGCTTGGTAGGGGATTTCGTTAAAGCGGAGGTTGTTGATGGCGTGTTTCACCTTTCCATCCTCAAAATAGAGGACGCCGTCGCGGGTCATACCCGTGAGTTCACCCACCTTCATATCCACGGGGCGGATATACCAAAAGCGGTTGATAATGAGGCCTCGCGGCACCATCTTCATCATTTCCTCTTCGCTGGTATTGCCGCCGGGAATGTAGAAATTGAAGTATTCCTTGGGTTCGTGCCCCTGCTTTTGTGCCCAATAGCGGTTGGAGGGCATATTGTGGATCACGCCGTTTTCTATCCAGGTGATTTCCTGGGAGGGAATGCCTTCACTGGAGAAGGAGGAGGCGGTGATATCAGGATTTTTGAGGGTGCTGTAGAGGCTGAAGTTTTCGCCAAAAAAGAGTTTGCCCATCTGGCCGGTATAGGGGGTGAAGCCTTCATCGCTCTGGCGGCGGTTCATCATCCAAGCCATATAGCGCAATAGCTCTCCCAAAGCCGATGGCCTCAGGATCACCGCTATTTTCTCGGCATCCATGCTCTGTTGATTCACCAGGCTTTCCAATTGGTCTTGCAGACGGTCGAACTCCCGCTGTGGATCAAAGCCGGCATAAGACTTTGCCGCAAAGGATACCTTGGTCTCGCTTTCGCCCTTTTTCAGCGTCATGGAGTGTCCAAAGCTGGTGGAGGCATCATAGCCCAAAAAGCCGCCTTTGGTAAAGAGGAGTCGTTCATAATGGTGCTTTTCCGTCATTCCAGACACGCGTGCATCCATTGTCTTTGCCCGCTGGATCACCTGGTTTACATATTCCACCATTTGTTTGGGATCCAGGTTTTTGGTGGCTGGATCACAATTATCCACCTGCGGGAGCTGGGCAGCCGGCGCAGTGCCGATATATTCAGGATCAGGTTGGTTCAGGCGGGCTATATCCTGGGCGGTTTTGATGAGGTGATCCAGGGTGTGGGGATCATCCTGATTCACGCTGGCGCTGCCGGTTTTATTGTCAAACGCCACATTCAGTGTGATATCGAGATCGGGGCCTGCCAGATGCTGGGTAATCCTGTTTTGGGCAAAGCGGGTCTCGTGGTTGTCCCCACCCATTATGTGGAGGCTATAATCATCGGCTTCGCAGTGTGTTTTGATGTATTGGACTATCTTTTCAAAGCTGGCATTCATTGTGAACCTCCCACGCGGATATTGCGGAATCTGGCAACGGACGAGCCGTGGGTCATGCGTGCCGTTTGCGAGGGCTGACCCTTGCCGCAATTGATCACGCCGAATGGACGCCAGAAACGCTCGTCACAGATGGCGTCACAACTGTTCCAGAATTCCGGATTGTTGGATTTGTACAGTACTTTTTTGAGGGGTCGGTGCAGTTTGCCATTCTTGATCTCCCAAAAGAAATCACCGCCAAACTGGAAGTTGACCCTGTGTTGATCGATACTAAAGGAGCCTCTGCCTTGGATATACACGCCGTCTTCCGTATCTGCAATCAACTGGGAGGGCGTGAGCGGCTCTTTGCCCGGCAGCATATAGAGGTTGGGAATGCGGTTGATGGGCTGATCATAGTAATAGGTGGCACGGTTGCAGCCGCGGGAATAGCCCAGGCCTATTTCCAGGGCGGTATCGCGGGTACTGCCATATTCCTGCAGGATGCCGTCTTTGATGATATGCCACTTTTGGCCGGGAACTCCGTCATCATCAAAGCCATGTGTGGCAAGGCCGCCACAGAGGGTGTTATCGCCCACAAAGTTGACTATTTCAGAGCCGTAGCGGTAGTTGCCCAGCTTTTCCGGGGTGGCAAAGGATATGCCGGCAAAATCGGCTTCCCAGCCCAAAACCCTATCCAGCTCGGTGGGGTGTCCCACGGATTCATGCATGGTGAGCCCCAGGTGGTTAGGATCCAAGACGAGGCTGCGACGCTGTTCTGGTCCCAGCGCCTCCGCCTTCACCTTGATGAGGGCTTCTTCTGCTATCTGGCGAGCTTTATCCATCAGGTCCAGCTCCAAGATCCACTCCCAGCCGGTGGCTCTGCCGCCTTCATCAAAGGTGCGGCTTTGGCTGTCTTCGGCGTGAACGGCGGTGGCGGTGATCATGGGATCAATCCACTGTGTATTCAGCTCCAGACGGGTGCCCAGGGTGGAGGCAAAGAGCTTTTCATCCTTGTGTGAGACCAAAAAGAACCTCGCACTCTGGATGCCTTCATAGCTGAGCAAGGTGCGGTTTACCTCCATCATCAGATCCACCTTCTCGGTGAGGGGCACACAGAAGGGATCGATCTGGACGGGGGTGTTGTATGTGGCGATATAGCTGCGTTCTGGAGCCAGGCGCAGCTGCTGTTCCTTGTTCACCAAAGCGGAAAGCCGGGCGATATCGTATGCTTTTTGCACGGTTGCCAAGACGGCTTCTTCGGTGAAGACCTTGTTATGAGCAAAGCCCCAGGCACCATCCTTGAATACGCGGATGCCATAACCATAGATCTGGTTGTGGGAGGTGTTTTTGAGGCTAAGCTTTTGCAACATCACCACTTCATCTGTGGTGCGCTGCACTCTGATATCGGCATATTCTGCGCCCAAATCCAGGGCTTTGCCGATTGCCAAATCCAAATAACGCATCTTCTCTCCTTTTTATATTGGAATTTATTTTAGCTACAACAAGTCTGACAAACCGCTCACCATACCCAGAGCAAAACCAAAAATCACTACATACAATACGAAGACTATCGCCATGAAAACTAATATTGCCTTGGCATAGTTGCTGCGGTTGGGATTGCCTGCTTTATCCACAGCCCATACGATGAGTAAAATGATATTAACCAGAGGTATTCCTAACAGAAATATGGTTAACAGCCATTCTGAAACCCTCATTACGGGTGCGTGCATCATCTCCTGATTTTGATGTCCATACGGATTATATCCTTGTTGATCCTGATTATACATCGTCCATCTCCTCATACTTTGTGTATGATAACCATATATATTTCCAGCCCATATTCGTCAACAAATAGCTCTTACGCTGTGAAAACAATCAATTCTTTCTTGACAGCAGAGCAGAAATGGAAATATATGAACACACATACAGCAATCCTGAAGCAGGCATCGTTTAGTGTTGCCTGCATGGAAGATAAATAAAATATACGAGGCTTATCCCCAGTTGTGAGTATAAGCATGTGGATAGATGTGGATAACTGCTTTTGGAAAAGATATTCACAGATCAATGTGGATAACTATCGCTCAAAAGCCCCACTTATCCACAGGTAATCCACAGATTGGGAGATGAACCGCAAGATAGAAAACACCGAGGTTTAAAAAAAACATTGACCGTTTATCCACTTATCCACAGTGACTACTACTAATACTAATTTAATAAATCTAAATTATTAGGATTATATAATATGGAAAGAATGATGAAGATAACCGGCTTGCTGATCCTGATTTTAACAAGTCTGATAGCATGCACACGCAAGAGCAATCCCACTGGCAACAGCTTCAGTGATGTGGAGCCAATTATCTTTGTGGATGAGGAGAGCTTTGATCTTGGCTTTAGTTATGGATTGGATGTAAATATCAAAGGCTCGGAAAGCAACCTCCTCTGTGGTGATTATAATGGTATGCAGGCAGCTGCCATCATGCAATTTGTCTCTTTGCCCCAGGATTTTGTGATTCCCACCTCCAAAAGCTATGCGGATTCCGCCTGGATCAAGCTCACCGTATTGCGTCAGGCACCGATTGCCGAGAGAAATCCCACCACCCTCACCCTCTATAAAATGGATCAGCACTGGCGGGAGGATTCCGCTCATGAGGTGATGGATGTCCCTTTGCAGCAGATTGGAGAGAGCTTTACCCTGCCGGATAGCATCAACACCTCCGGAACCGACGTCAAGATACCCTTCCCCATAGATGTTCTCACAGCCCTCAATGAAGCCGGGGAGGACAGCCTTTCCATTGTGATCAAGACCAATGCCGATGCCTTCATGGAATTTCGCTCCATCTCCACTGCCGGGCGCGGACCCCAGCTCAGGTTTAAATACCGCAAGGTGGATGAAGACGGCAACGTGGCAGATTCCGACAGTGAATACTCCCTGGCTGCCAGAAAAGACAGCTATTGGGTGAAAGGTGCCCAAAACCAGGTGCTGGAGGACGAGTGGATCATCGGCAATCTCAGCCCCAGCCGCATCTTTATCAGATGGGTGGATAATTGGAACCACTTCAAGGATGCAGATGGCAATGTATTATCGGAGCCAAGGCGCAAACAGGTGACCATCAACAAGGCGGAGCTAATCTTCCACACCAAATCCAACCCCTATTATGGGGACCTCACCCCATACTCCATCAAAGCCGCCATGGTGTCAGACAGCATAGATACAGCGATGCATATAGCCGATGAGGACATGAACGAAAGCATCCTGGGCAATATCTCCGTGGTAAAGGATGGCACCATCAGGGTGGATATCACCGCCTTTATGCAGGGTATCGTCAATGGGAAAAAGGATAACCATGGCTTTGTGATCCACAGCACTCAGGAGATGAACAACTTTGGCATCCTGGAGTTGGAACACTTCCTTAACGCTCCCGAAGGCAAGAAACCACAATTGAGGGTGATTTACACTCCACCATTCCTTTAAAAAAAACAATGAAAAGACTCTGTTATTTGATACTGCTGGTTGCCCTTCTTGTCACGCTTTCCTGCAAAAAGGAAAAAGAAGCTGTGACCCCCGCCGCACAGGTGGGCTCCCAGATTCTCTCCCTACAAAGCTTTCGCGCAAACTTTAGCGATGAACAATGGAATGCGATGGATGCCAGTCAGCGCAAGAAATATCTGGAGGATTGGGTAAATCTCACTTTATTGGCAAATGAAGCCGATGCCTTGGGTTTGAGCGATGATTTGGCAATCAAACTGAAGATGGAAAACGCCGTCAAGAAAGTGAAGGCGAATGCCCTGATAGCAAACCGTCTCAGCAATATCCACATTGCCGAAGACGAGCTCTTCAATTACTACCGCCTCTATCAGGCAGAATTTAAGGGCAAACTATTGGAATATAACGTGCAAAGAATATATATCAAAGACCAGAATGCAGCTCGTGAACTGGTAAACCGGCTCAAAGGCGGCCTTGATTTTGACGAAGCTGTTCTCACTTATTCCAGCGAAGACCCCGGCATCACCCTGGGTAAGATGGGATTTGTGAGTGCCACCGGAGCGGATTCCCTCTTTTGGATGCAGGCACGCAAGATCAAGGAAGGAGAAATCAGCTACTTCGCCGCCGATGACGGCTTTTATATCATCCGTTACACCGGCACCCAGGAAAGCAACCAGGATGCCGGCTTTGAAGATTTTAAGAGCCAGATCAGAGAGCGCATTCTTGCCGAGCGTCACCAACAGATTTATCAGGATCTATTGCGACAGCTCAAAAACAAAAACCATGATATCTACTATTATTAGGAATACATTATGAAAAAGACACTGTTTGCCATACTGCTCGTTTGCCTGGGGTTTAGCCTGATGGCAAATGACCTGGTGGATAGAATTCTTGCCAAAGTGGGCAACGAAATCATCCTCTTGAGCGATGTGCAAAAGAATATGCTGCAAATGAGAGCGGCTGGCGTTCCCGCAGAACGCATAGACCCCAACGATGTTTTGAGCGAATTGATAGAGCAACGCCTCATCCTGCAAAAAGCACAGGAACTGGATATCAAGCTGAATGACGAGCGCATCCGCCAATATGCCGAAGGCTATATCAAACAGATCAAAGCCCGCTACCCCTCCGAAGAGGAGTACAGGCATGAATTGCAAGCCATGCAGACCACGGAAAGCGAACTCTTGGATTACTATATCACCGTCCTCAAAGAGCAGGCGCTCACAGAGCAGCTGGTGGAGCGCTTTGTAACCTCCAAAGCCATCGTTACCGAAACGGAAATGCGAGAGTTTTATACAGACCACAAGGATAGCCTGGCGGTAAAGCCCGTCACCTGGCAAACGGGAATGATCATGAAAGAGATCAAGCCCAGCAAAGCCGCCCGCAATATCAAACTGCAAGAGATCAACGCCCTGCTCACCAGGGTGATGGATGGGGAAGATTTTGCCACCGTGGCTCGTGAAGCCAGCGATTGCCCCAGCAGCGCCCGCGGCGGAGACCTGGGTTTCTTTGGCAAAGGCATGATGGTAAAACCCTTTGAAGATGCTGCCTTTGATCTTGCCGTGGATGAAGTGAGCGGCGTGGTGGAAAGCGATTTTGGCTTTCACATCATCAAACTCACCGAAAAACGGGGCAAAGAAATCCGCGCCAGCCATATCCTCAAGATAGTGGAACCCTCCCTGGAGGATAGCCTTGCCGCCTGGGACCTCATGGAGGATACCCGCGCAAGTATCATGCAAGGCACAGATTTTGGCAACCTTGCCGCACAGCTTAGCGATGATAAGGAATCCGCCCAAAACCAAGGCATCATCGGCGAATTTGACGAAAACGGCATGCCGGAGCTCTTCCGCTCTGCCATCTTGGGCACTCAGATTGGAGAGCCCACCCCCGTCTTGCACAACGAAGGCACTTTATATATCTTTATACGCACCCAAGAGCTGGAACAAAGAGTTTATACCTACGACGAAGTTAAGGACGAAATAGGCGCTCTTTTGGCTCAACAAAAGCAAATTGCAGCATACACCGAATGGATAGAAGAGCTCACCAAAGAGTCATGGGTGCAGGTACTACCATAACGCCATGAAATCCAAAAAACTGTATCACCCCATCAACTTTATCGCCAGCCTCTTAGGTACCGGATACCTGCCCAAAATGCCCGGCACCTGGGGCAGCCTTTTTTCCTTTGCAATCTATCTTTTGCTGCCGGAAGCATGGTTTATGGACCTGGCAAGATGGTGGTTCACCATGGCTTTTGCAGGATTCATCCTCTTCAGTGTGTGGATCAGCACCTTGGCGGAAAGACGCCTGGGGCACGATGCCCCCCAGATTGTGATTGACGAAATGTGTGGCTTCTTTGTTAGCGTTCTGTGGTTGCCAAAGACGGTGATGTTAGGTATTTGGGCTTTCATCCTCTTCCGGGCTTTTGATATCATCAAGCCTTGGTGGGTGGGCAAAGCCCAGAATTTGCCCCGCGGTTGGGGAGTGGTGGTGGATGACCTGGTGGCAGGCATCTTCGCCAATCTCATCTTGCAGGTGCTCACCCTTTTGGCACCGCAATTCTTTAATATAATATAGGAGATAATATGTTTTATATACTACTACAGGCAGCGGCTCCTGCCGCAGCCCCCGCCCAGGGTCAACCGGCATCCGGCGGTGGCGGAATGAGCATGATATTGCTGATGGGCGGCATGTTTCTCATCATGTATTTTCTGATGATCCGTCCCCAACAAAAGAAACAAAAAGAAACCCAAAAGATGCTGGATTCCCTGCAGGTGAATGACAGAGTGATGACCACCTCCGGCATCCATGGCCGCATTGCCAGCATCAAACCGGATAAAAACATCATTGTGGTGGAAATCGACAGCACAAACCACGTGCGGGTGGATTTTGACCGTTCTGCCATTGCCGGAGTGGTGAATACCGCCCAAAATACGGAACCTGCCACCACAGAGAAATAAAAGCATGAAACAAGTACCGGAACTACTGCCGGTGCGTATTTTAGGCGACGACATCCTGCGCATGAAAGCCCGCGAGGTGGAGGAGATTACGGATGAAATACGTGATTTTGCCGCCGATTTGGTGCACACCATGTATCTCAGGGATGGCGTTGGCTTGGCAGCACCGCAGGTGGGCAAAAGCATCCGCATGTTTGCCGCAGACCCCTGGTGGGGCAGGGATAATAGCAATCAAAACCCCCTCGTGCTCATCAATCCCATCATCGAATCTTCCGAGGGGCAAAGCGTGAATGAGGAAGGCTGCATCAGCGTTCCCGATATCTTTGCCGAGGTAGTGCGCCCTTCAGCCATCACCATCTCTTTCACAGATTTGGAAGGCACGCGGCAAACCATGGATCTGAAAGGCTTTCCTGCCATCGTGATGCAACACGAGTATGACCATTTGAACGGCGTCCTTTTTATAGATAAGATCAAGATGCTCACCCGCCTCACCCTCTTGCCCCGCATCAAAGAGCTGGAAAGACGTGCCGTGGATGGCGTGAATATCGTCACCGAATTGCCCCCAGAGAATAACGACTGATGTCTTCTCCCCTGCCATCGATAGCGTTTTTTGGTTCCTCAGAGTTTTCCCTGCCCTCGCTGAAAGCTTTGGCAAACCAACGGTACAGGCTACTGGTGGTATCCCAGCCTGCCCGCCCCCAAGGCAGAAGGCTAAAGGTAAAGGCAAACCCCCTCGCCGCCCTGGCTCAAGAGCTGGATTTACCTCTGTTTACCCCGGAAAATATCAACGACAGCCACAGCTTGGCAACCCTGCAGGATTTTGCCCCCGATATCATCGTGACCGCCAGCTATGGCGCCATCTTCCGGAAGCCGCTGTTGCAGCTGGCACAGATTTGCATCAACCTCCATCCCTCGCTGTTGCCCCTCCTCAGAGGCGCCACCCCCATCCAAAGCGCACTCTTGCAAGGTTTTATCACCACCGGCGTCAGCATCTTTGCCATGGCGCCCAAGATGGATGCCGGCGATATCCTCATCCAGGAGGAAACCCCCATCCACCCCCTGGAAAACCACAGCCAATTGGAGGAGAGATTGGCAGATATGGCAGCCCGTCTCCTACTTAGCTATCTATCTGATCCACAGGCATATCCCCCTGTGCCCCAGGATCATGCACGTGCCACTTACAGCCAAAAGATTGATAGAAACAGCACTTTGATAGATTGGAACCAACCCTGCCGGGATATCCACAATCAAATCCGTGCCTTTGCCATGCAGCCCGGAGCGTGGACCACCCTCACGGGTAAACAACTTAAGATTTTGGCAGCCCAGCCCTCGGAGCTGGCACCCACCGGCAAACCCGGAGAGCTGGCAGATATCGAAAAGAACAAGGGCTTTGCCATCAATACTGGCGATGACCCCCTTTTTATTCAAACCGTTCAGCCGCAAGGCAAAAAGGTGATGGATGCCTGGGCTTTTCATCTGGGAGCCCGGCTCAAACCCGCTATCCAATTTGGGAGCTAACTAATGAAAAACCAATACTTTTCCGTGATTAAATTCCCCATATTCGTGAGCATCTCTCTCATCTTGCTCACCGCTTTATTCTTTTTCTTTTCCGTCAGCGGCTATGCCTCATTGGGGCTCAGCCTGGTGGAAAAGATCATCTATGGTGTTATCTTTGGCGTGATTTTACTCCTCATCATCACCTGGCTGCTGGTGCTTTCCTCCACCCATCGCAAGATCAAAAACAAGATACTAAAAACCTATCTGAAATGGATGATGTTTCACGTGTATTACTTTCTGGCAATGGTGATTAACCTCCTCTTCATCCAGTCTCGCGTCAGCCTTTGGGAAAGCTTTTTGAACTTCAACAACGAAATCGTGCTCACCAATCACTTGGGCAAAAAACACAAAAAAGTCCTCCTTCTCCTCCCCCATTGCCTGCAAAATTCCAAATGTCAGATACGTGTGACAGATGACATCATGAACTGTGAAGAATGTGGAAAGTGCGTGATTGCCCACCTCAAGAAATGGGCAAACCAGGAAAGCGTCCATGCCGCTGTGGCAAGCGGAGGATCCATTGCCCGCAAGCTGATTGTGGAGCACAAGCCCGAGGTAATCGTGGCTGTTGCCTGTCATCGCGATCTGGTGGAAGGCACACGGGATGCCTGGATGTTGCCCGTCTATGCTGTCTTGAACGAGCGTCCCCATGGTCCCTGCTTCGAGACCACCGTCAGCCTGGCAAACGTGGAATATGCCGTGCAAAAATTCATCTAAGAGGAGTGCAAAATGAGAGCGGGTTCCGTAATCATCATAGTGTTGGCGGTCATCATCCTCAATGCCGGCATCACGATGATGATCATCAATGGCAAGGATCAGTCCCAATCTGCGCCAACACCTGTGGCAAGCGCAGAAGATGCCAGCCGTCAAAATTCCATCACCGCGGCAGTGAATGCCGTGGAACCGGCGGTGGTGAGCATCAACGTGATCAAAACCGAATCCATCCAGATCCGGCGTCCCTTTGGCATCCCTTTCTTTGATTTCTTTGATTTTGCCCCCATGCAAAGGCAGGTGCAAAGCATTGGAACGGGTATTATTTATGACCCCAAGGGATATATCATCACCAATGCCCACGTGGTGGAGGGTGCCACCCAGATCAAGGTGGTTTTGCCCGATAAACGGGAGTTTGACGCCACCGTGTTGGGCGTGGATGATAAACACGATATTGCCAAGCTCAAAATCAATGGCTCACGCCTCACCCATGCCCGCCTGGGCAGCTCCCAAAACCTGATTATAGGTGAATGGGCTATCGCCTTGGGCAATCCTTACGGATTCTTGATGAACGATTCCAAACCAAGCGTGTCTGTGGGAGTGATTTCCGCCCTCAACCGCAGCTTTTCCCCACGTGCTGATCAACGCTCCTATCGTAATATGATTCAAACTGATGCCGCCATCAACCCCGGCAATAGCGGCGGCCCGCTGGTGAATATCAATGGCGAAGTGGTAGGCATCAATACCTTTATCTTCAGTGAAAGCGGCGGGAATGTGGGCATCGGCTTTGCGATCCCCATCGATGATGTAAAAAGTATCCTGGCAAAGCTGTAGGCATTTGTATCAAGTCCCAAAAGAAACCACGAATAACAAGATTGGACACGAATTTTAGGCTCGCTACCGCTCGCTCAGCGAGGCTTGCCCCCTAACCACCCTTGTACCACCCTTGTCGAGACAAGGGAGAGACAAGGGAGAGACAAGGGTGGTTAATAAGACAGAAAGTGGAAAACCTCAAATCCATAAGACAACACAAGTCAAAATATTGATTAAAAAAAATTGTCTATCCGCTGGCTTTGCACTATCTTAACTAAAGAGATTATAAACAGCAACACACAATGGAACACATGCTTAAGTGACTATAAAAAGGGGAATACAATGAAATATCTAACCTATATTTTAATTTTGGCAACTACCTTGGTGATGGTGGCATCCTGTGGCAAGGACGAGGAGATCGGCCCCTATCAGTTTTCCACAGATATCGATATGCAAGAATTCATGGAAAGCCATGATTGGGCGTTAATGGCTTTATCTTTTGACAATTCTGGTGTGGATTGGGACATAGGAGATAATAATATGCTGCTCTGGATTGATCCGGAATACCAGGGTGGAGAATTGGACCCCAATGACACATTTTCCCTATCCATTAACGGAATCGACATTCATTTTAATCAAGAACATTGGGAAGATTACGGATGGGTGTATTTTGATCATGTTGTGTTGCCCATTGCCTCCAAGGTTGATGTGCTCTTCAAAAGAAACAACAGCGTCATCTTTGATAAGAAGGTCAAGCTTTCCGCATTCCCCAAAATCACCTCTTTCCCAGGCGTTCCCAATTGGAATGATGATTTAATTCTCAAATGGAGCCTATCCCGAGATAGCCACGTGCAAATGGTGTATGCGGATACCTATAGTGCCGATGAGCATAATTCAGTGTACTACTACACCAACCCTTCTGCGCGTCTCTACGCCGTTCCTGTAAACGTACTTTTCATGTTCCATATGACAAGCTATGGAATGAGTCTTATGGAACTATGCTTTACAGAATATAATAGTGCCTTTGTAGTGTCGATGACGGTAGCAGGCAAGCGAATCCCCATCGACCGTGAAGATGAAACTCCCACATCCGGAAATCTTATTGACAGATTACTAAAAAAAGCGTGGAATTATTCACCGCAACCGAATCCATTATACTAACCACGGAATGTGCGGAAAAGCACGGAAAGGGGATTTTAAAAGAGGGAACCACGAATTACACGAATGGAGGCTTGTTTCGCAAGCAGGGGTCAGGGGACAGTGTGGACTATTGATAAGTCTATTTTGAGTTGGTGTTTCCTTCTTTTTAATCGCGAGCATAGCGAGCTCCTTAAAGAGTCTCAGCAGAGACGATATTTTAGGTCAACTCAATCTATAACAATACGTTACAAATCTCGGAGAGACGGCACATTAGGTTCGTAACCGCTCGCCGATATTATAATAACCACAAAAAGTACGAAAAAACACTAAATAAAACGGCTTCACCGCTACCCCACTAACCCCTAAAACCTAACACCTAAGCATGCTTCGCGTGCGCTCTGTCCATTACGGCTTTAGCCACTCCTCAGCTTTCCATATCTTTCCGCTTCGCTGAAGATGCAGCCACAGTATTTTTGCCTATACATCCCCGCTTCTTTGGAGAGCTCTATCCCCTTTTGCCACAAGCCTCTCCAATCCCGATAAAAGAAAGGGATATCATAGCGGGCTGCCATGCGCTCTGCCGTTTCTATGATCAATTCATGTTTTTGATAGCGGCTATAGAGCAGCGTGCTGGAAAAGGCATCAAAACCCTCTTCCTTTGCCAATTTGGCGGCTGCCTCCAGCCTCACTTCATAGCAGTGGGCACAGCGCTGGTCTATGTCATCTATCACCTCTTTCACAAACTCTTCCAAGCCGTATTCATCGTTGATAATGAGCGGGAATCCTTCCTGGCGGCTAAACTCCTCCAGGGCGTTTTTGCGGGCTTTATACTCCGTATAGGGATGGATATTGACGTTGTACCAAAAGGCGGTGACCTGGATGCCTTCCTCCTGCAACTGAAAGTAGGGTGCTATCAGGCAGGGGGCACAGCAGGTGTGGAGGAGGAGGTTTTTGATCTGATTCATGGGGCAAAAAAGGGGAGCGGAGATGGCTCCCCCCATTCACTGTTATTCTTTAGAATTCTTTTAAGAGGTTGTTGGCAACGATGCCGCGTTGGATTTGGTTGGTTCCTTCATAAATCTGGAGGATTTTGGCGTCGCGCATCATCTTTTCCACGGGATATTCCTTCATATAGCCGTATCCACCAAGGATTTGCACGGCGTCTGTGGTCACCTTCATGGCTACGTCTGAGGCATAGTATTTGCACATGGCGGATTCTTTGGCATAGTTTTTGGCGCCACTATCTACCATGCGGGCGGTTTGCAAGACCAAGGCACGGGCGGCTTCAATCTCGGTTGCCATATCGGCAAGCATAAATTGGACAGCCTGGAAGGAGGCGATGGGTTTGCCAAATTGGACGCGCTCTTTGGCATAGCGCACGGATGCTTCAAAGGCGCCACGGGCGATGCCCACGGCTTGAGCGCCCACCATGGGACGGGATTTGTCGAATACCTTCATGGCGGTGATAAAGCCCGTGCCTTCCCTGCCCACCATGTTGGCGGCGGGAACCACGCAATCTTCAAAGATCAGCTCGCGGGTGGCAGAGGCGCGGATGCCCATCTTGTTTTCCTTTTTGCCAAAGCTAAAGCCGGGGGTATCCTTTTCCACGATAAAGCAGGAACAGCCACGTGCTCCGCGGGTTTTATCCGTCATGGCAAAAACCGTGTAAATGCCGGCTTCTCCACCGTTTGTGATCCACTGTTTGGTGCCGTTGAGGATGTAATTATCCCCGTCTTTGCGGGCGGTGGTTTCGATGGCACCGGCGTCGGAACCGGCATTGGCTTCGGTGAGGGCAAAGGCTGCCAATTGCTCACCGGCGGCAATCTGGGATAGATAGTGCTGCTTTTGCTCTTCGGAGCCGGCAATCAAAATGGGATACATACCCAAGCCGGTGGCGCCATAAGCCAGGGCAATACCGGCATCCACGGCGCAGAGCTCTTCGGTAACGATTGCCAAATCCATCACCTTGCCGCTGATCCCATCATATTCTTCGGGAATCAGGATGGCAAAGAGGTCACTTTGTTTCATCACTTCCACCACGTCCCAGGGGAAAATCCCCTCTTCATCATACTTTTCGGAAAGTGGTTTCATAATCTCGTTGGCGATGCGGGCTGCGATATCCCGCATTTCGATTTGGTCTTCAGTAAGGAAATAATCCATATTATAACTCCTTGAAATCATATTCACATAGCAAATGATAAGCCTATTTGGAGGGGCGGCTTTGTGTCAATAGAATTTTCTCACTCGCTCTTAAAATGTGTGTTTTAATGCTGTTGGAAGACTTTCAAGGCGTAAATAAATATAAACCACTTGCTTATATTGCCCTTTTGCTATATCTTATAAGTGTAATATGAATTGTGTACTAATACTTACTTGTCACTCTTAACAAACAACCCCACAAGGAGGTTACAAATGAAGTACTTAGCCTATATACTGGTGCTAATGGTCGCCTTGTTTATGCTGGCGTCCTGTAGCAAGGATAAGGACGACAAACCATTCCAATTTTCCAGTGAAGCTGCCCTGGATGAGTATTTGGAACAACATGATTGGATGTTTATGCTCTTGGCAGTGGATGGCTGGGATATAGACTGGAGTGCCAAAACCGATATACAGATCGTATTCGATGCCCATTATAATGGTGGCACCCTGAATCCCAACGACACATTTTCCCTATCCATAAATGGAACCAACGTAAAATACAACAAAGCCCTGTTGGAAGAATACGGATGGTTTTTGTTCGATCCCTTCAGCACCACCACCGCATCCACAGTTGATGTGATATTCAAGAGAAACAACAACTTGATTTTTGATAAAACGGTAAGCTTAGCTGCGTTTTCCAATATCACCAATTTCCCCTCCAGTCCAAACTGGAATCAGAACGTAAACGTCAACTGGACACTATCCAAGGATAGCCACGTGCAGATACTGAATGCCGGAACCTTTGCAGGCGGACAAGACAAGGATAAAACCTACTTCCTTAATCCCGCTGCCCGTTCCTACACCATTCCTGCGGGCGAGCTCTATCTGCCCAACATCATGGAATACTATATGAGTGTGATTCAAATGAACTTTATAGAATACAAAAACAATGTATTGATAGCCATGACCGTTGAAGAAAAGTATAAGGACAACGATAAAAAGCCGGACATCCTGAGAGGCGGCAAGATAATGGAAAAGATAATAAGGTAAGGTGTAGCGAAACAATAGATCACGTTTATAATAATCTCCTCCTTGGGCTGCTTGTTTCACGATGAGCAGCCCTTTTTGGGTTTGGATAGCTTGTTAGGCAGACCGGTTGTGGATTAAAAACTTGACACAATTGACGGATGGGAAAATATTGTAAAAAGCCATTTGGCTTTGCGTGAAGTGTAAAAAAACGGTGGCAACAGCTTGCCGCACAATAATAAATATAAAAACTAAGTAATCACCCAAGGAGGATTACCAATGAAGCGCAGAGCCTATATTTTAGTGTTGATAGCCGCATTGTTTATGATGCTATCTTGCAGCAAGGATAAGGAAGAGAATCCCTATCATTTTACAGATTTAAGCGAGATTACAGAGTTTTTCAATCAGTTTGATTGGAGGCTGTTTGTAGATATTGAAAACCTGGATAATGGCATGCTGGAACTGAGCGTGGATGTGGATCGCCGTGGAACAACGTTGGATTTGGATGATACTTATAGCCTTACCGTAAATGGAAACTCCCTGCTTTATGAACCGCATCCCATTTTTGGCAACAGCTTATACTTTGGTCCCATCGAAATGCTTCCTTCAACCAGTGTTAAAGTGATCTTGAAGAGGCAGGACGAAGTGATCATTGACAAAAGTATAAAGCTTGCCGCAATTCCCCAAATCACCTCTTTCCCAGACAATCCGGATTGGAGCAAAGATATCACAGTAAAATGGGATCTTTCCAGAAACAGCCACGTTCAGATGCTGACGGCAAACACCGATGATAATACTGATAATCAACTTAGGGATTACCCTCTATCTCCTTCCGCACGCTCTTTCACCATCCCCGCCAATGATTTGTATTTAGAGCAAGTTACAGACTATTTTGTGGCTGTATATCAATTTAATATCACAGAAGATAAAAACAACATCCTCTGCAGCATGACGTTGGATTATGTGTATAATATTGAGGATGAGGAGGGTGACGAGCCCTCACTATTTGTGATGAAGGAAAGATTATTGAAGAAAGGCAGATAGAAACGCTGAAAACCATTGACACAAACAACGTCTTGGGCTGCTTACCCTCATCGTGAGCAGCCTTTTTGCCTGATATGAGTATAAAAGGAGATCCATAATGTCTTTACACCAAAAGGAATCCCTCTACACCCTGATCTGCAGCGTGGTATTTTTTGTGTTGCTCTTGGTATTGCCGCTTGTGAATGGTAGCATATCAGCAGAGGTGATTTTGCTGTTGTTTGCCCTGTTTATCCTCTGCCTGTGGTTTATCCGGCAACGCCTGGGCATCCGTTTTTCCAAGCTGAACCAAGAAGAAAGGATGGTACGCTTTTTGGCGGCGATGATAGCTGTACACGCTTTTGGGGCGGTGGTGGCTGTTTATGCCATCGTGTTGTATCTGCTGCACCGCTCTGTGGGACAGGTTCCCCTGCCGCAGGTGCTGCTTTTGGCAACCCATAGCTGGTTGAGCCTGTATGCATTTTGGTCGCTCTTTATCCTGATTATCCACAAATGGGGGGTTCCCAAAGCTATTGGCACAAGCTCCTAAAAACCTTGCCTGGGAAGAGGTTCAAAGTTTTGCTTGACGTCCAGAGCCATCTTTGTTTTTATGCATAAACACTTTAATACACACAAAAAGAGGTTTGCAGCATGGAACTCAAACTTATTCGGCTCAAATTTCCCGAAGATACCAATATCATTTTGGGTCAAAGTCATTTTATCAAGACGGTGGAAGACCTCTATGAGGCGATGGTCAACAGCGTTCCCGGCATCCAGTTTGGTTTGGCATTCTGTGAGGCATCCGGTCCTTGTTTGATCCGCAAAGATGGCACAGATAACGAGCTTATCGAGCTGGCGGTGGAGAATATGCTGAGCCTGGGAGCGGGGCACAGCTTTATGATTATCATGCGGGGAGCCTTTCCCATCAACGTATTGCCGGCTGTGAAGGATTGCCGCGAGGTGGTGCAGATCTTTTGTGCCACAGCCAATCCCGTGCAGGTGATTGTGGCCCAAAGCGAGCAGGGACGCGGCATCTTAGGCGTGATAGACGGTTCTTCCCCCCAGGGAATAGAGCTGGATACGGATATTTCCCACCGCAAAAAGTTCCTCCTCGATATCGGCTACAAGCGTTAAATGACCCAGCGCTGCTTTATTGCCTTGGAATTGCCCCAGCCGCTCATGCAACCCCTGATGCGTGCTCTGTTGGGCTTTTCCGGCATCAAGGGTGTGAATTGGACAGCGGGGCACAACCTGCATCTCACCCTGCTCTTTTTGGGCGATGTACCTGTGGAAAGAATCCCGGAGGTGGCAGAGATTGTGGAAGAGCTATCCAGCACCTGGCAGCCCATTTCCATGGCAGCGAGGGGGATAGAGCTGTTTCCCTCCTCCCATCCACGCCTCATCTGGATCAATCTGGAGGCACAGCAGCAGGAGATATTTGCCATGCACAAAGAGCTGATCAAGGGCATCCGCCCCATTGTGCCACTGATCGATACCAAAGCCCTGAAGCTGCATATCACTTTGGGCAGGATCAAGCGTCCCCTGCCGGTGCAGATCGAGCGACGCCTGATGGAAACCCCTGTGGATACCCAGGTTTACGAGTATGATACCATCAATCTCTACCGCAGTCAGTTGCGGCCGCAGGGACCACATTATTCAATCATAAAACAAAGCATATTACAATAAAACGGAGGTAAAATGCTGGATAAAAACAAAGAAAGCGCCCTCAAAACTGCCATTACCCAATTGGAAAAGAAGTTTGGCGCAGGCACCATCATGAGATTGGGAGACAAGCCTGATATAGCCGTGCAGGTGATCCCCACAGGAGCCTTCAACCTGGATATAGCCTTGGGCATCGGCGGCATTCCCAAGGGTCGCATCACAGAGATTTATGGCGCAGAAGCCAGCGGCAAGACCACCCTGGCGCTGCATATCGCTGCAGAAGCTCAGAAACAGGAGGGAGTGGTGGCATTCATCGATGCCGAACACGCCCTGGATGTATCCTATGCCAAGCGTTTGGGAGTGCAAACAGATGATTTGATGCTGTCTCAGCCCGATGGCGGCGAACAAGCCCTGGAAGTGGTGGAAACCCTGGTGCGCAGCTCTGCCGTGGACCTCGTGATCGTGGATTCCGTGGCGGCTTTGGTGCCCAAACAGGAGATAGAAGGCGAGATGGGAGATAGCCACGTGGGCTTGCAGGCACGCCTGATGAGCCAAGCCCTGCGCAAGCTCACGGCAATCGTCTCCAAATCCAATACCGCCGTGATCTTTATCAACCAAACACGCATGAAAATAGGCGTTCCCTCCTACGTGAATCCGGAAACCACCACCGGCGGTGTAGCCCTCAAATTCTACTCCTCCGTAAGGCTGGAAGTGCGCTTTGCCGGCTCCATCAAGCTTGCCGCAGCCGATACCAACGTGGTGGGCGCCAAAACCCGCGTGAAAGTGGTGAAAAACAAATTTGCCCCGCCCTTCAAAACCGTGGTCTTCCCCATCATCTTTGGCGAAGGCATCAGCCACCTGGATATCCTTGTGGAAATGGCGGTGGAGATGGAACTGATCAAAAAGAGCGGCTCCTGGTTTTCATACGATGAAATCAAGCTGGGGCAGGGTGCCGAAAAGGCAAAGCTGTTTTTGAAAGAAAATCCGGAAGTCTTGGCAGAATTGGAAGCCCGCGTGAAAGAAAAAGCCGATCCGGAGATGATCTCCAAAACTGATGACACTGAGGATAGTACGGACTAATCCCAAGGGGCGAACAGCCCTGATCTATATTGATGACAAATGCGTGGGGACCTTGCCCCTCAGGGTCCTCCCGCCTTTTTGCGCGCCCCAAAACAGCTGTCAGATAAGCTCAGAGCAAGCCGCCCAGATCATGGATTTGTTAAGCTCCCACGCCCGCCAATTGCTGCTGGATTATCTGGCAAAAGCCGAACATAGCCAATGGCAAAGCAGGCAGCTGCTCTTGCGCAGGCGTTTTGACGAGGCAATCATCGATCAGCAGATCAATTACGCCATCCAGCATAGTTTTATCGATGATGCCCGCTATAGCGAAATCTATATCCGCAGCTGGATAAACCGCGGCATCGGCAAAAGGCTGTTGATCAGCAAGCTTTATGAACAGCGTATTGATCCCACCATCTGGAAACCCCTCCTGGAAGTGATGTACAAAGAGGAGGATGGCAGCCATAAACTGGAGGAGCAGATGCAGAGCTATATTGCCCGGCAAAAGGAGATGCCTGCCCAGAAATTGAAGGAAAAGGTGTTTGGTTATTTTATCAGGAAGGGGTATGACTTGGATGAGGTGATGAGGGCGTGGCTTGCTACGCAAGCAGGGAACATTGGACAGTGAACAGGGCAGCGGAACGCCGCTTCACTGAAACCTGAAACCTGGCACCTGAAACCTTGCGAGCGTAGCGAGCCTAAAATGCCGTCTCTCCGAGACTCGGAAACTATCTATAACCCGTATTTGACCTGAAATATCGTCTCTCTGAGACTCTCTTAGGGAGCTCGCTGTCGCTCGCGATTAAAAAGAAGGAAATACCAATTCAAAACTGATTTGGTTTTAGCAAAGCTCTGAAACCTGACCTCTGCCGCAGCGAAGCCCTATCAACTAACAACTAACAACTATCAACTAATACCTTTTTTCTCACTAATTCAAAATAGGCTTGGCATTAGCGTGTAGTATCCTAAAATAGCGGACTGTTTTTTGAGTTTTTTTAGGCATGATCCAAAATGATGAGCAGGAGCATAGCTCATCGGCCATGCTCCGTTTGTCCAGCTCATTTTGTTTCCGGTTAT
>Ga0172382_10000971_pt1 | contig 52888 bp, 60 predicted proteins | sample Leawel138RmetaG_FD_122245 | JGI IMG/M metagenome (GOLD analysis project Ga0172382, IMG submission 122245) | Leachate microbial communities from a municipal landfill in Southern Ontario, Canada - Leachate well 138R metaG | ecosystem: Engineered > Solid waste > Landfill > Unclassified | place... | reverse complement strand
CACTTCGCCGGCCCCGATGTTCGCTTGGAACTCGGCGACGACTGGGCCACCGTCCGCTGCAGCCACTCCGGCCGCCTCCTCGACCAATTCAATCTCGCCACCATCCGCTCCGAAATCATCGGGCGGCTGGCACAACTGCGCCTCGAGCGCGCCCCACGGTAATTCCCAGGAGGGAATCGCAATGCTCGTTTTGTCACGTCGCCTTACCGAAACCATCGTCATCGGCCCGGATATCCGGGTCACCGTCATCGGCATCAGCGGCAACCAGGTGCGTCTCGGCATCGCCGCACCCAAGGATGTGGCGGTCGACCGCGAGGAAATCGCCACACGCAAGGCCGCTGAGGGTACCCGGCATGTCCGCCGGTAATGCGCTCCCCGCCGGTTACCGCGCGAAGCCCGTCTGCCGCGAAGACATCGCGCGCGCCATGGAGTTGCGCGAGGCCGGCTCCACCGAGGCGGCCATCTACAAGCTCACCGGCGTGACCCCGATGGATCTCACCGTCGCCGAGATCATGGGCACCAGCGCCTACCCCAGCCGCACCGATTCATCCACCCAGCAGGAGAACCCATCGCCATGAGCGATAAACCCCAGCCCGCACCGCGCGGGACCGAAACCGACGTGCAGCAGTTCCTTGCGGACCTGTACGGCGGCGCGTTCGAGAAGAAGGTTGGCCATGCCCTCTCCGTGGTCGCCGCCGGCGTCGTGGAACACAGTCGCAAAGGGAAGGTGGTCATTACCTTCGACGTTGCCCGGATCGGCGAGAGCCAGACCGTCAACATCGGCCACACCGTCGCCATGGACGCTCCAACCATGCGCGGCAACCGCACCGAAAAAGACAAAACCGAAACCCCGATGCACGTCAACCGCGGCGGCCGCCTCACCCTCTTTCCGGAGAACCAGAGCCGGATGGAGTTCGACAGCTTCACGTTCACCCCAGAAGGACAGAAAGCATGAGCACCATAGACAAGACAGCATTGGAACACCTCGAACAGCGCACCCTGCAGGCTCACGCCATTGAGGGAACGGCCATCCCCGCGCGCCTCGTTCCGAAAGATGTGGTCATCAAGAGCCTCGAGCACCTGATGCCCCACCGCGCCAGCTACCGCGGCGGATTCGTCACCCACCTGATTCACGACTTCGCCACCTACGCCAGCGAGTGGCCAGCGGGGCGCTGCTTCGTCGACCAGGAGCACATGAGCGCCCGCATTTACTTCGACCTGGGCACCGTTGAGACGCCCGGGCACGGCGAGCACCACGGCAACATCCAGCTGCAGCGGACCGCGCCCTTCGTGGCGTTCCGCAACATGGCCGGTGACACCCACACCCAGAAAGCCCTGGCCGAATGGCTGGAGGACTGGGCCGCCTACCTGGTGGCCTTCGACTCGACCGGCGAAGTGCTCAACATCGGCGCAGCAATCAACGCCGTCCGCCGGATCACCATCGCCGCAAAGAAGGAATCCACCACCAGCCAGAACGATTTCAGCGCGGCCCGGAGTGGATTCGAGGAGATCGAGGCTCGCAGCGAGCAGTTGCCGGCCGGCTTCCGGTTCACCTGCATGCCGTTCCACGGCCTCGACACCCGCTCCTTCGAGCTCCGCATGTCCGTCATCACCGGCGACCAGCCCAAGCTGGTGTTGCGCGATGTGCGGTTCGAGGACGTCCAGGAGCAGATGGCCCAAGAGTTCGCGGACAAGCTGAACGTCGCGCTCAAGAGCGCCGGCGCTGAGGCTCGTGTCCACATCGGCACCTTCAGCCCGAGCGCCTGACACCAGACGAGCCCAGCCGGCGGTGGCGCATGTAACACCGGCACTGAGAGGGCGACAGGTTTACGCGACCTGCTCTTTCTGGCGACAAGCGCGGATGCCGCGGCGACCCGATGGGCGGGCAACGCTGCACTCCCCGAAACGCTGCGCTAGTTCGTCTGATCTCGGCGAGTTGCCGGTCTCGACAAAACCGGCGCGTATTTGCTGAGGAATATGAATCCGTGAACTTTCGCACCCAGTTCGCCCTGAACTTCTCCGCCGAGATCATCGTCGACTACTTCGCCGGCGGTGGCGGCGCGAGCACTGGCCTCGAAATTGGCCTCAACCGGCCGGTAGCTGTGGCGAAGAACCACAACCCCATCGCGCTCTCGATGCACGAAGTGAATCACCCGCACGCGCGCCATCTTGTTACCGATGTTTTCGATGGCGACCCGGACGATGAATGCCAGGGTCGCCCGGTTGGATGGTTCCACATGAGCCCGGACTGTACCCACCACAGCCAGGCCCGGGGCGGGCAGCCGCGCAAGCGCGAGATCCGTAATCTATCGTGGATTGGCCTCAAGTGGGGCGGCAAGAAACGGCCGCGCGTGATCTCTCTGGAGAACGTCAAGCAGATCCTGGACTGGGGTCCGCTGGTGGCGAAGCGCTGCCCGGCTACCGGCCGAGTGATGAAGCTGGATCGCTCCGTGGCTGCCCCCGGCGAACGGGTACCGGTTCAGCAGCAGTATCTGGTGCCCGACCCGAAACGCGCCGGCCAGACGTGGCGCCGCTTCGTCGCTCTGCTGCGCGGCATGGGTTACCAGGTCGAATGGCGGGTGCTTTGCGCTGCCGATTTCGGCGCACCGACGACCCGCACGCGCCTATTCATGGTGGCACGCTGCGACGGCCGGCCGATCGTCTGGCCGGAGCCCACGCACGCCGCCGAACCGTTCATCGTTCCAATCGCGAACTGGTCGCGGGACGGCATGCAATCCGCCAGCGTACCCCTGAGCACAGTCACGGCATGGCCGCGCGGCGGGCAGCATGCGCTCGGTGCGCCGACCTTGATACAGACAGGATATGGCGAGCGCAAAGGGCAGGCGCCACGAACTCTGGATCTTCACGCACCGCTCGGCACAGTTGTCGGTGATGGAAAACACGCTCTTGCTACCGCTTTTCTCGCGCAGATGAATGGTGGCTTCAACACCACTCACGCCAAGGATCTTCGTGAGCCGGTGACGACGGTGACGAACACCGGCAGCCAGCAGCAGCTGGTCACCGCTTTCCTTGCCCGGCAGTTTGGCGCCAGCATCGGTCAGGGTGTCGATCAACCGACTCCGACCACCTTGGCAGGGGGCGGTGGCAAGACTCAATTAGCCACAGCACACCTTGCCCACTTCCGCGGCAATTGCGATGCACGCAGCTTCGCAGATCCGCTGCACACGATCAGCGCCGGCGGCGAGCATCACGGTGTGGTCGAGTACACCCTGTCGCCGGAGCATGAATCCAGCGCGCTGCGGGTCGCGGCCTTCCTGATTCGCTATTACAGCGAGGGCGGCCAGTGGGGCGAGCTGCAGGAGCCGCTGGCGACCATGACCACCAAAGACCGCCTGGCGCTGGTGACCGTGACGATCGCCGGCACCCCCTACGTCATTGTCGATATCGGCCTGCGCATGCTTTCCCCGCGCGAGCTGTACCGCGCCCAGGGGTTCCCCGACGACTACATCATCGACCGCGGGCATGACGGCCACCGGCTGACGAAGAGCGAGCAGGTATTCATGTGCGGCAACAGCGTCAGCCCGCCGCCGATGGCCGCGATCGCGCGCGCCAACAATCCATGGGCTGACCAGCTGAGGGCTGCAGCGTGATCCTATTGAAAGCAATCGCTATAGGATTTTTGGCTGTCCCTCGTCAGCTTATCGAGCTCTCGCAAGCGATAGAGGGCAAGCTCAGTGAAATGAATGTTCCTCGCCTTTTTTCCCATGCCCGACTGAGACCACTCAACATGCTCCTGCCTCAGCTTTCCCCCATGGGCCTTGCACTGATAAATCAATTTTTGAAAGCACTTCGGGGCCAAAGAGAGATCACCCCACCTATCAGACATCTCTCTAATTGTATAGGGGATTCCAACCTCAAATTCGATAGGCCCCTCGGTCATCATAAGCGGCAGTACTCTGAAAGACTCGGCAAGCTCAATTTTTCTCGCCAGCAGTTCAAGAAGAGTCTCAAGCTCCGATTCAACAAGTATTCCTTGAGCGCGAGTCAGTCTCTCGCTCTCTTCCTTTTTCAGATTCATTGTCCGGCGATGCTCCCACCATGCCACGAATACCGCAAAGACCACCGCCAGCACGGACCCGATTGCCTGAACCCAGGCAGCTGCAATAGACGACCCCATGCTGAGACTCCCGATTCTTTTGAAGTGGTGCGGGCGATTATAGATGGCGTCATTGTCCCTGCCACCCGATGCACTACGCCAAACGTGCACGTAAGTAACTCCTGGACTGAGCAACTGCAGGAGCAAGCGGCATGAACCAGATCTTTTTAGGCGACTGCCGCGACTCGATGCGCCAGCTGATCAATGATGGCGTCAAGGTCCAATGCATCGTGTCATCGCCACCCTACTGGGGGCTGCGAGACTACGGCTGCCATGGTCAGATCGGCCTGGAGCCCACCTTCTCGGAATTCCTCGCGCAGCTCGTAGAGGTGTTTGAGCTGTGCCGGCAGCTGCTTACCGACGACGGCACCCTCTGGCTCAACATGGGAGACAGCTACGCCGGCAGCTGGGGTTCGCAGGGTCGGCAGGGCCATGGCGAAATGACCTCGCGCTCTATCGTCAGTGCACGTCAGATCGCCAGTGCTGCGCGTCGCAGCAACAAAACGGGCTCACCGGAACGTCTGCCGCAAAACATTAAGCCGAAAGACATGATCGGCCAGCCGTGGCGGCTCGCATTTGCATTGCAAGATGCCGGCTGGTGGCTACGCCAAGACATCATCTGGTCGAAGCCCAATCCGATGCCAGAAAGCGTGCGCGACCGCTGCACGAAATCACATGAGTATCTGTTTCTGCTGACGAAGTCGGATCGGTATTACTTCGATCAAGACGCTATTCGCGAAACTGCTGGATCGGGTCGCGAGCCACGCGGAGTTGGATTTGGCCACGGTACCGATGCCGATACTCGGCAGCGAGCGCGCGTGCGTTCGCCTGCGAACTGGAAAACCGGCGCCGGGGCACACGGCGCAATACACGCCGACGGGCGCGAACGATCGGTTACTTACAACGAAGCCGACGTCGAAACCCGCAATAAACGCTCAGTCTGGACGGTTGCAACGCAACCATACCCGGACGCCCACTTCGCGACCTTCCCAGAAGCGCTCGTAGAGCCCTGCATTCTTGCTGGCTCCCGCCCAGGCGATCTCGTTTTCGATCCGTTTATGGGATCTGGCACCGTCGCACAGGTAGCCCAGCGTATGGGGCGCCGCTGGCTCGGATGCGAACTCAATCCTGAATACGTTGCGCTGATTAACCAGCGGACGCAGCAGCTTGGAATGGCCCTATGACAATCCCTGCATATCCACTCGAATGGCCTCCAGGCTGGAAGCGCACGCCGGAGCACCAGCGCACCACCGCGCGATTCGGCAAGGCCAGTCGCGCCCGCGCCGGCGGAGGCTGGGACTACGGCCGCCAGCTGACAATCGCCGAGGCGGTGGGCCGCGTGCGCGAGCAACTGGCGCGCATGGGCATCTGTGATTTGGTGATCAGCACCAACCTGCAGCTGCGCCTCGACGGCCTGCCAAAAAGCGGCCAGCGCGAGCCCGGTGACCCCGGCGCCACCGTCTACTGGCTCACGGCCACCGCCGGTACCCGCTGCATGGCGATCGACCGGTATGACCGGGTGGCCGACAACCTGGCGGCCATTGCCGCCACCCTCGACGCCATGCGCGCCATCGAGCGCCACGGCGGCGCCGCCATCCTCGACCGGGCTTTCACTGGGTTCGCCGCCCTACCCCCACCTGTCGCCGCCGAGGCGCCCTGGTATGCCGTGCTGGACGTGGACCCGGGGGATATGCACGAAGTCGTTGAGCGCGCCTACCGATATACGAGATCCGAGCACCATCCCGACCGCGGCGGCGACCCGGCGAAATTCGATCGCGTGCAGCGGGCCTGGAATCAATATCTGGAGCAAAGGGCATGACCATCAATACGCAAGAGCTGCGAAAGCTCGCAGAAGCCGCAACGCCCGGGCCATGGATTGCCGGGAACGGGAATGTCCTCTCCGACACCACTGGAATGTCGCATTTCCGCCCGGCTCTTCGGTGCGGCTTTGGCAGGCCGGATGATGCCGAATACATCGCTGCCGCGAACCCCGCCACCGTCCTCGCCCTGCTCGACGAGCTCGATCGCCTGCGCGCCCACATGGATGGCCAAGCGTTACAGCTGGAGGCTGCGGAGCGGAATGTCGAGTGGTGGGTAGACGAGGCAGGCAAGCTGCGCGCCCAGCTCGCCTCGCGGGCGGAGGCGGCTTCCACGCCGCCCTACGATAGTTGGTCGAATAACGATGGCGATTCTTGGTACGAACACCCCGCAGATAGCGAGTTCGTTCATGGTCTGGCACTGGGCGAGGAATTCGAGCTATTGGCAGGCTGGACCGGTAATCGCGTGAAGTATCGCGTTACCAAAGTTCCCGACGATACCGACGATACCGACGATGACTACGAGGTGGAGGAGGTAGAGCCATTGACCGCTGAACCGATATTCGCCGATGAGGATCATGTTTCGGTGCCCCGGGGCCTACTTTCTGCGGCCCGCTCGGCTATCGACAAGCGGCGTGACGCCCCGAAAACTATGGCCGAACTCCGCCGCTACACAATAGGTGATCTCTCCAAGCCCCAGCCTGCCGATGTCGAACTGGTACGCGCCGTGGGCGAGTTGGGGCCAGATGAAAGCTACCTGGTCAGCGGCGAGGCGGTGCCGGCCTACCACGCGCGTAAAGTCGAGCAGCAGGAGCAGGCGGAATGAGCGAACTACGCGACCTGATCGAGCGCGAGGCAGAAACGTATTTTGAGTGGCCCACCGCCGACAAAACGCACGTCACGACCACATCGACGAAGCTGTTTGCCGAGCACATTGCGGGGCTGGTGCTGGCGCAAGCTGCCGCCGCTGAAATGATCACCATCGGCGGCGACAACAGCAAGCGCATGCAGCCGGAGCTGGTGGAGTACATCAGGGGGTTGGCGCGGGACACTGCCCTGCTCGACAGCGACTGCATCATGACCCATGAGTGCGATGAGCTCGGACAGGAGTACAAGTGCGAACGACGCGGGATTGATCTGCGAGCAGCTATTGCCGAAGCCATCGCCCGGCGCGGGGAGGTCGAGTGATGTTTGCAATCGGCCTGGTTATCGTCACCGTCTGCCACATCCTGCGCTGCGTTCTACTGCCTCTGGAATCGCGCGCACTGCTGCGGGCCAGCCAAACAGCAGCATGGCAGATCGCTCTCATGATCGCCTGCGATCTTGCGTACCTCGGCCGGATCGCCGGTGCTGCGCTCATGTTCATATCAGTCACTCAGCTCGCGCGGAGGTTCATGCCGTGACAAATATCAAAATGCCTACGCCGGTGGCGGCAGCATTCCTTGACGAGCAGGGCCAGGTTTTTATCACCGGCCACCTGGAGGGGCCGTATAAACGGCTGAGGGAGATCAGTGAGGGGCGCAGGATGGGCGGCGCAGCTCTCGATCTAATCACGACAGAGCAGGCAGAGGAATACGCTACCGCACGAGCGCAGGAGGCCCTTGCCGCCGCCGCCGATGCTATCGCATATAACATAGCTGCATGCGAAGACCGCGTGACCGGACTACTGCTGCGTGCGAACGAGCAGGCCGTACGATCGATGGCACCCGCATCCGGCCCGGGAGGCAAAGTAATGATTGATGACGCGTGGAACCCACCCGAAACAGCCCCGCGCGATCGCACAATCATCGTTGATGTGGGCTGGCCCTGGGCGAGCGTTGGCCACTGGAACGACTCGATGCAACGGTGGATCGTTGCCGATCTGCAGTGGAGCCAATACAGAGGCAAGGCCGATCCGAGCTGGATCACCGAGACAGAACTTGTGATCAAGGGCTGGAAAGCCCTGCCATTGACGTCACTGCAGCGCACAGCGCGCCCCTGAGGCGCACCAGCCAAATAGCAGCATCGGAATCAGGGCACGGAGAGCCATAACCAACAACAGGGTGATCAAAATGGCTCGCAGTACAGGCCAATTCCAACCGCAACTCGCAACCATCTATGCTCGCCTGCCCCGCGCAGCCGCACTGCTCGATGTATCAGAGTCGACCATTCAGAAACTGACCCGGGAGGATAAAACCTTCCCAAAGCCGCGGAAGATAGGAGAGCGCAGCACGGGCTGGCTCGTTCGGGAGCTGATGGAGTGGGCAGAGAATCGTCCCGTGTCGGACATCCCGCCGCCAGCCAACACCGCCCGTCAGGCCTGATGGGCGGCCAGCCCTTCCAGATGGTTCGAGAGTTTCGTCAGCCACTCGACCCGCTCTTTATCGTATGCATGAAGGTTGTACACCCCGACGATACCGGGAGGTACATGGCCAAGAACGGCCTCACCAATTTCATTCGGGCATCCCATAGAGGCCAGCAGGGTCCGAGATGTCCGGCGCAGGTCATGGGGAGTCCAGTGGGTCACGGGCAACCGATGCGGGTACAGCTTAGGCCGCACTTTGCTGTAGGGCTGGTAGCAGTAGAGGGTGCTCTGGATGCTCTTCTGTTCAATGTGCTGAGCGGTCCCGCGCCGGGGGGGGAACAGGTGACCATCGCCGTAACGATCCTTGCGCCGCAGCATGATGGCCTTCGCACGCCCGAATAGTGGCACCCGTAGATCGGTCGCCTGCTCCCGCCAGCGGTTCTTTGTCTTGGCTTTCGGGATAACCCACCACCATCCGGTATCTTCCTCTACGATCTCGCACCCCTGGACCTGCACGATCTCCGCCCCGCGGCATGCGGTCCATAGATAGAGCATCAGGGTGTCTTGCAGCAGCTGCGGCAGGTTCGGCAGCCACCGGATCAGAGCGCCAACTTCATCCTCCGACAACACCCGCTTCGCGGTGCCGATGTGCTTGCCGGCCAGTTTCTTCCCTTTGCTGCGGATTTTCCCTTTCAGGATCTGGCGCCACCAATTCGGTGTCTCCTCCGTGATCTTGCCGCTGTCGATGGCATAGTCCCAGGCAGCACCGAGCTCCCCCCTCAGCTGGCCAGCGACAACTGGCTTCGCTTCGGCGAGCGTCTGGATCAACTCGAAGGCGTGCGCGCGCGTCACATCCCGAACAGGCAGCGCGCCGAACGAGCCCAACTCCTTATCGAACAGCCGTCGCACCTCGGCCGCTCCCTTTGGGGCCCGGTGAGTCTTTATATGGCCACGCCAATAGTCATTGCAGAGCGATGCGACTGAGTAGGCCACCTCCTCCGCCTCCCTGCGCGCTGCGGCAATTCGCTCCTTGGTGGCGGAGCGCTCTGCCCTGGCTGCCGCTGCAGGATCCTCCCCTGCATCACGGCGCTGGCGTAGCTCCTCCCAGGCGGTAACGGCGCGGTTGAACGAGATGTCGGGCCAGCGACCGATTTTGAGCTGCCGCATCCGGCCATCCACCAGGCTCTTGTAGCGGTAGATCCAGCTCTTGCCAGTGCTCGAGGCAGAGAGCCGCAGACCGGGAAATTCAGCGAAAGTGATATGCTCCCCGGCCGGCAACAGCTTTGCGGTCCGTGCGTCGAACATGAAGGAATCCGGCGTAGGTTTTTAAAAAACCGCCCACTGGACGGCGTAGGTTTTCACACATAGTGTCAAAACCTACGCCAAACCGGCAAGTGTTATAGGGCTTTGGTAAGCGTAGACACCAAGCTCGCCAAGACGGGCAGAAAGGGAAACCCCTTTAAAATCAGCTGCAAATCAGGCAAACCAGTGGAAAAACAGCCTCTTCCAAATACCGAAAACTCCTCACATACCCCCATGATGCATCGGGGTATATAAACAGCAAGCTACTGATTTAAAAGAAGCAGAAACCTACGCCCCTACAAAGCTACGCCAAAAGTTACGCCAGGTTTTGCCCTACTTTTTTCGCCGAATCAGCCCCCGCTCTCGCTGCGCCATTCCGCTCAGTCTCTCCGAAAAACTGAAGGACAGCACGGTCATGACCTTCCACAGTTGTCAACGGATAGTTTCTCGGCTAAGATATTCTCCAGATGGAAAACTTTGTTCCAATCTAGGGAACAAGTTCGCAGGAGCGCAAAGGAGGACAACACTATGAGACTGACACCGTTTGGCGAAGCCGCCCGACTGCTTCGCATGAGGCATGACCGGACCCTGAAGCAAATGGCGGAGCACATGAGTATTAGCTCGGCTCACCTGAGCGCCCTGGAGTATGGGGATAAACGACTGACCGAAAAGCACATGAATGCCGCCTTGGATTTCTTCAGTAGTTTCGCCCCCGCAGCTGAGTTAAAGGACTTACGAGCCGCCGCCGAAAAATCTCGTGACGTGATAAATACCACTGCACTATCTCCGGATGCACGTGGACTAGTAGCCGCTTTCGCTCGCCGCCTTCAAGAAGGCGGGGAGCCAACACAGGAAATTATGAATTGGGTACAGGGAAGCCCCTCGAAAGGAGATTGAGCCTATGACGACGCTTTATGCAAATGGGCAGATTCGCACGCCACAGGGATTAAAAGTAAGCCCCACAAGCTACGCGGCTCTCGAAGAGATTGCTCTTGAGCTAAGGAAAGTTCTTCCCGTCAGTCGGGGGGAACGGTTCCATCTCAATTGCATAAACGTACTGGAGCAAACACTGCCAAGAGCGGGTTATAACTTCAAGGTGCTTCGACGAGACGAAGTGGAAGAGTGTGCAGCGTTCACCATCCCCGATTTAAGGCTGGTGGCTTTGCGGGAAGACATTTACGAGCTGCTGCATGACGGAAACCCATTCGGACGAAGCACTGTCATCCATGAAACGGCACACATAGTCCTTGGACATGCCGTAACGCTCCACCGGGGCCAAATCGGCAAAAGACATCAGTTCTATGAGGACTCAGAGTGGCAGGCGAAGGCTCTTACCGCCGCAATCATGATGCCTATAGAAGCATGTGAAGCTGCGCATTCTTCAGCAGAACTAGCTCAGTTATGCGGCACCAGCACGCAAAGTGCGAGTTACCGTCTGGAACGCCTGCAAAAAAATGGCCGGATCCAGAGGAAACCAAATTTCGCATAACGCTAAATATTGAAACTGTAAAGAAGTGGGCCACCCGAAGCGGCAACTTCGGGCGGCCAGGAGCTGAAACAGCGGCAGCTCCGCTTGCGGCATACCATAGTTGTGGCCGACGAATGGTAGGCATGGCTCAAGCCTGGGTCAAGCGCAAGAACGAAATCTCCGCTGTTAAGGAGGTGACCATGGCCAGTGAAAGTTAAACCAGCACCAAAGGGCTTTCGGTGGGTTTTTTGCCGGTATCGTCGCGTAAAAAACTCTACCCGCGTCCTTGACGCTCATGACTACGGTTATGAATCTTGGGCGTTCTTGGTACGCGCGTAAAGCCGATTGGGCGGCCAGCCGGCCATGGCTGGCCGCCCTCTCCTAGCAGTTCCGCTCCTCCTTTTACCCCCCCAAATACCGCATCTCATCCAGCCGTTCGCGCAGTTTCGGGTTCACCTGAATCCCCTCCTGCGCCTGTCCCGAATAACGCAGCCGCGACCTCGCAGACTGCCGCAGCGCCTTCCCAGTGATGGCCAGCTCCGGGTTCTTCTCATTGAAGTGCTGAATCATCTCCAGGGTCTCGTCCACGGCCTCCCCATCGCCGGCCTGGGTTGCCGCCCACCAGCGGTTCATCAGCTGCTTACGACGGTCCAGGATCTGTTGCTCGATTCGCTTGATCTGGTTGTTCTGATCCCAGCGCTCATTGACGGCTGACGGCGAGAAGCCCGAAGCCTGCATCAGCAGGGGCACCACCCCCAGCTCCTCCCGTGACAGCACCACGTCCCCCCGCATGTTCAGCACCCCCTCCCCCGTGTAGCGGGCGGCCTTGGCCATGTCGCGCATGAACTTCGGCACCAGCGATTCGGCGCCACGCCAGAACTGCCCGGGCCGCTGCATGGTCTCCAGCCCCTGTAGTGCGGTGACCCCAATGCCGACCACGGGGCCGGCGGCCTGCTCAAGATAGTGCAGCGCCAGCGCCTTCCCTTCCATATCCCGCTGCGGCGAGCGTACCCACAGCTCCCCCAGCCCTACGCGGCTTGCGATGTCCACACCGGCATCGTTGGCCGCGCCCCGCGCGATGATGGCGCCCATGGTCGGCCCCGCCATCTCCCCGAGGAACTGCCGGAAGGCCAGCTCGGCATCCCAAGGCTCATCGTCGTCACCAAAAGCACCAGCGATCGCATCCACGATCCAGAGGATGCTGGATGCCAGCGGCAGTCCCATCACACCCGAAAAAGCGAAGGTCATGCCCATGATGCCGGCAAGTTTCTTCCCTGCTTCCTTCCGCACCTCCGGGCTTGCCCCCTTGAACATCTGGTAGGCATTTCGCCACAGCAGGTAGGTCATGTTCTGGCTGTACTGCTTGAACAGCAGCAGCACCTTCGCCATGTTCCCCCGCATCAGCTCCGCACGATTGGAGCTTCCATAGTCGAAATGGCTCTCGAAGATCGCATCGTAGGCCGCTTGGGTGGCCGGGCCATGGGCCGCACCAGCCTCCCGCGCCAGCCGGTAGGCCGCCATGGCGGTCGCCTCCCGGTTCATGCGCTCGGCCTGGTGAAACAGGTAGCCAATCTTCTTCATCCACCGCTCGGCGGTGAGGTTCACCGTCGAGTTTTCCTCGCTCATGCCCATCAGGCTCATGGTCTGCGTGCGGTCGATGGCCCCAGAGCGCTCCAGCTCATCGAGCATCACTCCCATCTGGCCATCGAACTCTGCATCCACCGCGGCCCGTTTCTCCTTATTCAGTCGGTAGCCGAGATAGTCATTGCCCGCCTTGGCCAACGCACCAGCAGCCTTGCCGAAACCGTACCGGGCGCCGAGCACCGGCAGCGTCACCATGGGGGTCTGCAGCAGGTTGACCGCGGCGGCCGCCGGCGAGACGCCGAGATACCAGAGGAAGCCAATGGAGGTGGCGCGGTTCGCCCAGGTGGCGCCGCTGGGGTTCATCATCCATTCGTAGGAAGAATCCAGCGCGCCGATGATGTCGGCAGCCTTGTCCGGATCGTCCGAGGTCACAGCATCCCGCTTCATATCCCGTAGGATGTTGGCGAGCTGGTGGCCGTACCGGAGCCGCGCCAGCTGCTTGGAGCCGTGAGCCATCTGGCTGGCAAAGGCGCGCAGGGCATCGCGAGAAAAGCCCTGGGTGTTCTTCCGGTGGATGAACTGCTTGCGGATTGAGGCCTCCGGAAGCGAGCGCAGGTACATCTGCCAGAGCCCATCCTTGAGTGCATCCGCCTCCGCGCCGTCCACACTCTCGGTGATCATGGTCATGGCGTCCGCCATGAAATCGGCCGAGGGGCCCAGATCGGCCGCCAGTTGCTTCACATTCTTGCCCTGGGAAACGATCGCCCAGCCATCCTCGCGCAGCCCCGGCAGCGCGGCGCGCCGCTCCTGCACCGTTTCGAACATGGCGAAGTGGCGCTGGCCATCCTTCTCGGCCACAACGAAGAAATCACCAAAGCGGGCCAGCGGGAAGTACGGCCCCTGCACGGTCTGGCTCTCGAACTCCCGTCGCAGCTTGTCGATCATGGCGCGCTTGTGTTCGCTGGCCGCCTCAGATTTCAGGATGCGGGACTCCAGGGCATCGAACATGTCCTGGCGGCGCTGGGTATAGGCATCACGCACATCGCGGTAGAGCTGCTGCAGCTCCTCGGGCAGAGCGTCGAACTTCTTCCGGAGGTCATCCCACGCCTCGACACGCTTGCGGTCGATCTCGTCGGCGCGCAGGCCGTTCGCCACGATGGGGCGGGGCTGATCCGGATCAACACCGGCAACCGTCGCATCGTGCATCAGGGCGGCCATACGGGCCGCCGCCCCCCGCTTCGGGGCATTCAGGCTATTCGCCCACTCGCTCCAGCGCTCGGCGATCGGTTGGAACTTCTGCGCTTCATTGTTGGCGTCGGCATCCATGGCCCGAGCGGTGCGTTCGAACTCCGAAGCCTGGGGCAGAATATCTTTACCAATGTCGACAACCTGCTGCCGGGTCAGGAACTTCAGCCACTTCGGGCGCCAGTTGATTGTCCTATCGCCGGCCGCACGCTTCAGATAGCGGTAAGGGTTGGTGGTGGGGCTGCTGTTGACAGCCGCATCGGCAGCAGCAAAGGCGACGCCACCAGGGCGGTAGCGCGCGTCGGGATCTTGGGTGTTTAAGTCGCGGAGGTTGGTTTTACGCCCGAGGGGGGATGCCTCAATCGCGCCAGCAACGGCTCTGCGAAGGTCGGCCAATCCCTCACCGGCTCCCCTTTGGCGATTTGCTCCTGCAGCATTGCCTCCAACTCCAGCCCCATCCCGAACTGACTGCAAACTTTCCCCAGCGCCAGCGGGACGCGCTCCCCAAACACGTCGAAATACCCAGGCCCCTTCGCCAATCGGATTCTCTCGCGCCAGTCCAAAGATTTCGTCATAGGCTCGGTACGCATTGGGAAGAGTCTCGCGAAGTAGTTGCGGGTCACCAAGATACATAGTGCCCAATCGGGCAAATAGCTCAGCTTTTATGCGATCTGCAGAGTAGCTAGCATACGCTTGGCCAAGTGGATATTCCAAGAAGCCGGCTAGGCTCCCTCCCGCAATATAGTGGTCAACGGCTTCGCGAGCGATAGCGCCTGTGTCCAGATCGAACAGCTTGCTTGATGCGCTGATGGTACGCTGGCCGCCCACGACATCGATGCCGTGCAGTACCTCCTCCACCAGCATCGCGGCCGCCCTCTCGCGCGGGTAATCGAACAGCTCGTTGATCTCGATAGTGCGGGCGTCAAGATTGAATCGTGCCGGCACCATCGGGTCAAGCCCCTGCGTTACCCGCACCTCGAACGGCACCTCGAAGCCCACGATGGCCGAGGCATCTTTGACGGTCTGCGCCAACGACACCCGCCCCTGGCCCAGCTCTGCATACCGGCCAATCGGCTCGGTGCCAGCCGTACTCATAGATCCGCCGCGACTGAGCCGCAAATCGCCGCCAGCACCACGCCGCCCACCCTCAATGTGGCGGCGCGCGTTGGCCAGCAGCCCGCGCACGTCGGCATCGGTCCACTGCATCCGAAGCCCGATGGCCCGCAGCGCATTGCGCACCGCCGCTACCAGCCGCGGCCACCAGGTCTGGCGCTCGGCCCGACCATCGGCGGCCATGTCCGCCAGCACCTCTTCCACCGCCACCTGCTTGGAATAACCAAAGCGCTCCATCAGCCAGTCCGCCGCCTGGCGGATCGCTGCATCATCGCGGTAGATCTCGTTCAGCTTGGCATTCAGCCGCTTGCCGAAAGCACCCTGCAGCCCGGCATGGCCCAGCACCTCATGCGCCAGCACAAAGGCGCCATGGCGGATCGAATCGAGGTTGTCCGCCACCAGGTAGACCCGGCCATCGACGAACATGCCTTCGGCATCGGTGGCGCCGTCGCGCTCCAGCCGGCGGCGGAGCCAGGTCGGCAGATCCCGGATCGACTGCACAACCTCCACGGTCGGGGCATTGGCCCAACCCTGCGTCATCGTCGCCAGCGCGCGCCGAACCTGCTCCGTCTGCACGCCCCGTACTGGTTGGCCCGGGCGGAAGTCAGTGCGGCGGTAGAGCGGATTGGCGTTTGGATTCTCCCGAATCATGCTCTCCGTGACCGAGAAAACCCGACTACCCCCTTTGTTCTCCTTGAAGCCGAAGCGCTTATAGAATGCCGTCAGGCGCGCTTTACTGCCGCCGAAATCGGCAGAAGGTGTCAGCGCCAAATGCTTGCCGCTGGCATCGGCCCAGGCGACAAGCTGATCCATGGCGCGCGTGCCGATGCCCGACTCGCGGGCGCCCTCCGGAACAACAACCTTGGAGACGGTCAGCACATCGCCGCGCTCAACAAAGGAGAAGTCGATGCCAGCCTTTCGCCACGCCGCTTTCACCTCGTCGAGACCGGGGCGGGAGCTGGGGCGGCTGTAGAAGGGGCCGGTGGCTTCCGTGACAGCCCCGAGGCCACGCGCTGCCTCGCTCTGGTAGATGCCGTCTGGCTGCCGAATGAAGGCGTCGAGCACCCGCATTTCGCTGATGTTGTTGAAGAAGCGGGCGACGTTGGCTGCTGCCTCGGGGTCCGTTGCCTTGAGAATTACTCGGCTGGCATTGGTCGTATCCAGTGCGCGGAGCAGGCGCTGCACCCGGCCACCCTGGCGCAGCGTCGCCATCTCGGCCGGCGACATGATGAGCTCACCGACCACGCGATGATCGGTGCTCAGCAGCATGACCGCGTTGTCAGCCTGGATATCGGCCACCGCCATGCGCGCGCCATCCGGTCCGTCGATGACCGGCAGGGTCGCGGCTGGCCGGCGGCGCAAGACCCGCTCCGTGATGTCGATGGTGCGATTGCGAATCGCCGGCATCACGCGGACCGCGTCGGCAATGGTTTCGCCGGCACCGAAGAATCGGCTGGCCAAGCCCTCCCCGACCACGACATGGCCGCGCAGCGTCACGCCCGCGCCATCGAGCACGCGGTTGACGGCGTCGGTGACCTTGTAATCGGCCGGGCTCGGCGCTGGGTTGCCGGACGGGTGATTGTGGCCAAGCCACACCTGCGCGCCACCGTCGGTGGCAACGATCGCGCCAACCAGCTCGGCCGTCGATACCGGCGACGATGCCTTGAGGCCCTTGGTGTGGCGGATCAGATTGAGGATCTTGCCGTTCTCGTCCGTGACCAGCGCCAGCATGGTCTCCTGTGCATGCTTGCGGAACGAGGCGAAAACGTGTGCGGCTTCGGAGGGTCCGGTTACCGTGTCGATGCCGGATTTGATGGTGCCAACGGCAGCTTGGCGATATTGGAGGCGGAAGTTGTCGCGGGACTGCTCGGCGGCGATTCCGGCAGGTACGGCGGCGGGGGCGAATAGGTCGAGCTGTGCGTCAGGAGCTGAACGCGCAGCACGTTGTTCGACCTGTAGACTGCTGGAACCTCGCTCATAGCCAGAGTATAGAGCGGGCTCTTCAGCGACGCCATTTCCACCAGCCGGCTCAATCTCCAAGACGCGAACCAGCACCGGTGCACCGCCCTGCTTAGATTGGAAGCCAGACCGGTAGTGATCCACCGGATTGAAGCCGCGCGGGCGCATGTCTGGGGTCGGGCGAGTTACCTGCATCTCATCCATGGGCCTGCCGGCTTCGGCATCAAGCCAGCCACGCAAGAACTGCGCAGCGGGGCCGCTCTCGACGTGGGGTTCACCGACATGAGCAAACGCCTCTTTGAACGCCTTGTCTTTCCGCCGGCGCGCGCGGACGGCCTCCACGCTGGTGTCGCGCTGCTCGACCGCCTCTTCGTCGGACCGGCCCTCAGTCTCGGCGGCCGCCGGCAACGCGGCCAATGGCTTCGTGGTATCCCCTTGCAGCCACTCCTTGAATTCGTCCACGGTCATGCGCGTGACCGGCCCGACCTTCCAGCCCTTCGAGTAGCTCGCCTTGTACGCCTGGATGGCCTTCGCATGGCTGGGGAAGCCAAGTAGCACCTTGTGCTCGTCGAAGGAACCGTCTGCATTCACCTGGTCGATGACCCACACCCGCTGCGAGTCCGGGCGATCGCCGAGAAAGACGTCCACATGGTCGCCGTCGGCGCCTTCGCCATGGCCACGGATGTAACCGTAGTGGGCTCCCATCGTGTTCTGCCACTCGGTGCCATCCGGCGACGTGCCGCTGCGCACGCTGCCCTTGGGGTTCTCGATCGAGAGGTTCAGCCCGTGCACCGACACCCGGCCGACCTTGTAATTCCCGGCCTCCTTCTGAGCCTCCGTCGGCTCCGGCCGATCATTGCGAGGCGAAGTGGCGGCTTCATGTGCAGCGGCATCGATGTCCGCCGGTGCAGCGCTGCCATCAGTCGCGGGCGGGGGCTCGTCTACCGGAGCCGGTACAGATCGTGCTGCTGGCTGCTGAACTGGCTCCACGTCAGCCGCCGGCGCCGCGGTGGGTACTGGCGCACCATCCGCAACCGCTTCAGCCGCACCTGCCGATGCAGGGCGCGCAGCCGGGGCGGGTTGTGGCGCAACAACCGGCGTGGCCGCGAGGTCGAGCGCCGGCTGGGCCTTGGGACGAAGCACGAACTGGTTCTTGCCACGCTTTTCCACCTCGTATCTGTCAGCAGTTGGAAGCTGGCGACGTGCGCGATTGGCTGCAGGTGCCGAGCGGTATTCGGTTGCGAGCAGCGCTTCGTGGTTCTGCTGCTGAATCTCGCCGATGAGGCCTGACCGGATCCGGGCCACACGCTCAACGGGCACGCCCATGGCGCGCGCGAACTCCGGCGACGTGATCCGGTTGCCGATCTTGAGCTGCGCGCGCAGCCGCTCGGCCAGCTCCTCGTCGGTAATGGAGGGCTTCGCGGTCTCCGCCGGGGGCCGCGGCCGGGAGGCTGGTCGTTTTGGCTGAGCCCGACCCGATGGTGGTATTGGATCGGCCAGCGCCGCCGAGGTCGCCGCGCCAGCGCTGGCGCGGCCTGCGTCTTTGACCGGCATTTGATTTCCAGCCGGCTCTTGTCGATTTTCTGCCGGGGCTTCGACACGTCCAGCCGACGTGGTGGTGGCATCGACAGGTTGGCTGGCCTTGCCTGCAGGTGGTGCAGGTGGTGCAGGTGGTGCAGCATCTGCGGGGGTAGCCTGTGCCCGGGCAAGAAGAGCAGCGATGACATTCGCCGGCGTATCCGTGGGCGCAATGGTCAGCCCATTCTCAGCGGCAATCCGGCGCAGCTGCGACGTGAACATGGCCGGGACACCGCCACTATCAACGCTGGCCAGCAGCTCCTGTGCCTCCGGCGTAATTCCGCCCGGCCCGGCCGGCGCACCAGCACCAGCACCAGCACCAGCACCAGCAGTGTCAACAGGCTGGGCTGCAATCTCCTCCAGCGCCTGCGCGGTGGCAGCCTCAGCGACGGCGCCCGTCGCCGCGCCAAGGTTCACAGCCCGCGACAGCGGACCAGCAGCAGAATCAGCACCAGCAGCAGCTTCCACATGCTCTTGAACACGGGCCGCCACGGGGTCGACGATATCGGTGCCGGCGATCGGTGCAGCACCAGCACCAAGGCCTGACGCTTCCTCCTCGGCAGCGCGCTGGCGAGCAAGGCGCTGATTCTGCAGCCCCTCCACCGCACCAAAGCCGGCGCCCATCGGCGCGCTCGCCAGCCCCTCCAGCGCAGCCTGCCCAACAACACCCTCCATCGTCGGAGTGTCGAACCCTTCACCCTGCAGCGCTACGTTCGAGGCCAGCCGCTCCTGTCCACCCTGCAGCATTTCCATCGGCGTCTCGCGCGCGATGCCCAAGCCCGCGGATTGCAGCACGCCTGGGGCTGCGGCCTCGGCCACTTCCCGCCCTGCCCTGCGGCCAACCATCCGGCCGACCACACCCTCAACACCTGTGGTGGCGGCCAGCACACCCAGGCCGGTACCGATACCGATCTGGGTCGCGTTCTGGCCGGTGTAGGACTGTGCCTCCCGCGCCTGCTCCGCCGCCTCCGCCGGTGTTGCGCCAGCTTCCGTGTGCGCCTGCTCGACCGCCTCATAGATCGAGCCCTTCACAGCACCAGCACCTTGGGCGCCACCCACCACCGCAGGAGCTGCCCGACCGCGAGTCAGCGCCGCAGCAGCGATCGTAGGAATTGAAGTGCCCAGCGCGCTCAGGGTGGTCTCGACAGGTGCCTCCGTGAAGGCACCGACGCTTGCCTTCACCTCCTCCCAGGTGCTGCCCGACTTCTCGGCATCTCGAATCGTTTGAGCCCGGTTGGCCAGCCGCGCCTGCCTCTGTGGCGACCCCAGCCCTTCTACCTTGTCCGCCAACCGGCCAATCCGTTGCGAGAGCCGATTCCCTGCGCCGCCGGCCGCATCCGTGAGCATCTTCGTGCCCTGCACCACACCACCACCACCAGCAACGCCCCAGTCGCGAAGGCGAGTACCGATGCTGGTGTCGCCGGAGGCGCCAGAGAGGCTCGGTGCGGCAGGCTTGCCAAATTCCTCCCACGGCTTTGCCGATCCGCCTCCCTGCCCCGATGATGCGTACTGCTCCCACGGCTTCTGATCGGCCATTTACACCTTCTCCCAGCTTTTTTCGTCGGCAGGATTTCCGCCTTTGAATCGGTAGCCACCCCGAACTTCTCCGGCGGCCGGCGGCAGGGATGGGCCGCTGCCCAGCGCTTGGCCGGTGCGCAGATCAACAACCTCTTCCTGCTCGCCGACCGGGAAGCCCTTCTCGTTCAGCACGGGCACCTTGCGCCGAATGAAATTGTCCTTGAGCGCCCCCGCGTTTTGGGTTTTGCCTTGCATCGCCATCAGCGCCTGCTGCAGCTGGGTGCGCCGCTCCGGATCCGTTTCCATCAGAAGCTGAGTGGTGAGCTGCTGGACCTGCGCAGCCTGGGTAGCCCCCATTTCTGCCTGAGTGGCCTGTGCGGCCGTGAGGCGCGATTCGTTGGGGTCGAAGCGAGCAATGCGGGCGGCGCGATCCTCGGCCAGCTCCTCGCGGCGCAGCGCGAAATCCTGCTGCTGCTCTGCAGCGCGCTGGGTGGCCTCCTGCCGCTGCATCGCAGCACGAAAAGCTCGCGGGTTGAAGCCAGGGCGGCGCGGATCCAGGCCCGTGGAGTCGCCAACAACAATACCGCCCGGCTGATAGCCGCTCTCCTGCGCACTGACCAGGCGCCCGTCGAGGCCGCGCACCATGTAGTCCGGCTCAGCACCAGCAGCAATCGACGGCAGCGAGGTGGTTCCCCGATTCAGGCGGCCATCCAGCGCCTGCTCTGCGGCCGTTGCGTTGCGGTTGGCGGCAGAGGACTGCGCCTGGGTGATCGCCCGGTCCACGTTGTCGGTGAACATATTCGGCGCACCCTCCAACCCCTCGATGCGGGCAATGCCGGGGACGCTCGTATCGGTAACGGTGAGGCCTTCGCGGCTGGGCGCGGGGGCGGTTCCAGCACCAGCAGTAGACTGCCCCCCCGGGGCGGCACCACCCTGCTCCAGCACCAGCTCAGCATCCGCAGGAATTTCCGGATCCGCATCAGCGGACAACTCCTGGGCAAGCCGTTGACCACCAACGGCGCCACCCACCGCTCCTGCTGGTCGCAAAAACCGCTCAGCCGCATTACCGCGGTAGCGTCCCCGGGTAATCGCACGGAGAGCGAAATCGACACCGCGCCCGATACGGCTGCCGCCCTTGGAGCCGGCAACACCACCGCCGACAAGCCCAGCATTTTCGGCCACCTGCTCCGGATGCACACCCTGCTTGTCCCGGTACAGGCCATCCACCAGCCCCAGAGAGAGCGTTGAGCCCAGATCACTGGCGAAGCCGAGCCCCCGCAACAGCGCAGTGCGCCCGAGATCCCCGTAGCTACCATCTCCGGTAGGTGCATCCATCGCAAAGCGCGTGGCGTAGCGCTCCATCGCATCGTCATCGAACTGGCTGATCGCCGCCGGCAATGCAGCGACGAGGCCTGGCAGCCGGCCATTCGGGAGGCGACCGCGCACGCCAGATGCCACTCGCTGCACACCGCCACCACCAGATGGTGGCGGCTGTCCGCCCGGAGCATTCGGAACCGGCCCAGGTCGTGATGCCCGCTCCGCCTGCCATGCGGCGCTATCGCGCTTCGCTCGGTGCATGGATTCAGCACGGGCGCGGTAGTTGGGTTCGTGCTGCGGTCGCGGGGCGGGTGGCGGCAACTTCCCTTGTGGCGGGGGTAACCCAGCACGGCCCTGCGTCCCATCAGAGATGGACACCGACTGCGTACGCGGATCCATGCGGGTGGTTGCGCCATCGCGGTAACTGTAAAAGTTGGCTTGGCCGCCGGGCGGCGCTGAAATCGATGGCCTTGGCACGGTAGCAGGCAAGCCGGTTTTGCCCGCCGGCACCAGCGCCCGAGACTGCGAATGGGTTACTGGCTGCCCTTGGGGTACCACCGCACGCGAACCCTGCAGCGCCGGCAGGTTGCCAATACGCGAGGTACCGGCCGGGTCCGTCGTGATGACACGAGAAGATGCTGCGGTGCGCGGCTCAAGGTTGCGGCGCGTGACGCCGCCAGCGTCGACGTAATAATTGGTTGCCACTGCAAGCTCCAGCCGAAGCGCTACCGCGCGATGGCCGGAACCTATGCAACCTGAGCGCCTTCGGCAATGCTACGCAGCAGATGGACCAGCCCTACAGGGGGATCATTCCGCCAGGGTAATGGTGAGGGTCAGCGGCGTAGTGCCGTCGAACATGGCGGCTTCCGGGCCAATGTCGAACGCGCTCCACTGTATGCCGGGTTCGCCGTACGCAACGTTGTAGTCCGTCACGTAGCCCGACGCGGCCGTCGCTGCCAGCACGTCGATGGTGTGCCCGCCGCCGGTGATCACCGCCGACGCCACTGCCTGCTCCGACGCGACGACCAACCACATCGTCAGCACCCCATCATTATCTGTGCCCGGGTGCCCGCTCATCACGAGCAGCGCTGGCATCTCAGTCGGTGCTGTATACGAACCGAACTCGGGCTCCGCCCAACGATGGCCACCCTGCACGCCGTACCGGCTGCCGTCCGTCCCCTGCGTGATGGCGTACCCCGGAGCGGGTTCGGGTCGCTCCTGGTCGGAAGCCCCAATGATCTCCCCGCACCCTCGAAAGTTCGTCCAGAATGCCGGCGTCTGCGAAACGGCCGCGGTTATGGCGAGCGACACCAAATCCCCAGCGTTGTAGCCAGGCGTGAACATGAACAGCACGCCATCATCAGTGGTGCCTTCGCGCGCCGTCCCCTCCATCGAAATGTCGGTGTGGGCGCCGTATGCGAAGTAGTGTGTAGCTCCATTTTCCGCCGGATTACCGATGAAGCACTCCACACCGTAAGGGCAGGTGTTGTTCATGGTGACGACGGCCTGAACACCCGTTGGAACAGGAATATCAGGAGCCGCCACCACCCGCACGCGAAAGGAGCACCAGCCGCCATCGCTGTCGGGATTTCCGCCCAAGACATTCGGTCCGCTCAGCACAAGAGCTTCGCCAACGACGTCGATAACCTGCCCGCCGTTCGCCAGTACCAAGGAGCGGGAATACCAAGTGGCAGCGCTCGACGGGTCCAGATTAAAGGTGCCGGTGTATTCCACGACGGCTTTGCCGGTAGCAACGAGATGTGCCAGATCAATGGTGGCCACAGCTAATCCTCAACAGGTTCAGTGCGCCACAGGGCGCCGGGCATTGGTGCGTGCAGGCTGCTGCCGCCGTAGACGACGCCATAACCAGTGCCGTGCGGCGCAACCAGCTTCCACGTCACACCGCTGTCGTAGCTGATCCAGGTGGCACCGCTCATGGACAAGTCCCCAGAGGCGATATCGCCGTAGTTGATCAGCAAGATGGCGGGCTGGACGATGTTGCCGCTCTCGTCGGTGATCTCGCGCTGGACGCACCACACCGGGCCGAGCCCCTTCGGGTACGAGCGCGGGCTATCGAAGGTGTAGGTGCCCTCGGTGTGCAGCGTAGCCAGCAGGGTGAGGCCGTCGTCAGCCAGATCGAACTGAGCCAGCGCGAAGCCGACCTGGCCGGAGAAGGGCGGCAGATACCGGGGTGTCTGGTCACTCCGATACAGGTCCAGCGAGTCAGGATTGCGGGTGCCGACCAGCACCGGGAACACGAACTTGCCGTTGCCGATGTATGTCACCAGCCCGTTGCGGTGGCGGCCCACTGACCCGGTGCAGCCGGTCTCCTGCGCGAACTGGATTGGCTGCAATAGCGGCGTGCCAACACTGTCAGGCGTCATCAGCTGCGGCTGCTGGTCCGGCGCCCAAAACCCCGGATTGGCAAAGTGGAGTTTCCGGTGCGCGCCGGCGGTGATGACCAGCACACCGAAGTCCGATTGCCACGGCTCGCGCTGGGTATAGTCCGGTGCTGCCACATAGGTGGTCAGGCGCCAGTCGAACGCCCCCACATACACAGCGGTCTCGCCATCGCTGTCCATCCCCAGCCCACGACAGAACCATCGCTCCGCGAAATCAAAGGCTGGCAGGAATGGATGGTCGGGAGACGGCGGCAGCGTCGGCGCCGGCGCTGGGTCCACCACGGTTTCAGTCTGCACGGCCGCGCCATCGACAGTGATCGTCAGCCACAACACGCGCACCGTGGCGTAGTAGTCGTCGCGGGTGCGTGGCGGCTCCTCCGGATCGACCACCACGCTCTCTTCCTCGCCGATGCGACACCAATGGCGCAGCACCACCGCGAAGGTATGGGGCGCCACCCGCGCCGCGTAGGCCACGCCGAACTTGTTGTGGTCGTGGCACGGACCGGCCACCGCCGACGCCTCGTAATACCGCTGAGGGCGGGAGTAGACGTTGGCCAGGTCGGCGGGGTCATCAACATGGACAACCCGCTGCGTCGCCGGCGCATCCGGATCGAACTCAGGGTTGCCGGGATCGCTCAGCAGCCAGTCGGCGAACACCACAACCCCTCGCCCGAACGGATCGTTGCGCGACGCCTGCACCCGGGCGGACATGGTCAGCAGTGCACGGGTGGTTGCGGGAAGGTCGGGCTCGAATGCGGGGCAGCGGTAGGCGCGCGCGAATGTCCACGGCGCGGGGTGCTGCAACCACTGCGCGATCAGGAATCCGGCAATACCGGCATCGCTGACCGCCTGCGGGGAGAAGTCAGCGGTAACGCCGGCAGCCACACCTTGGCCAGTCAGCCACGCGGCGCTGAGCACCAGCTGCCGGTTGCCCGATATCGCCCCCGGCGAGGCATTGGCCAGAATCATACCGCTGCCAGGCGCGATAGTGGCGGGGATCGCCGACTGACCGAGGCGGGTGAGCAGCACGAATACCAGCCCGGCAGGAACCATGCCCGGGTAACCGTCCATTTCGGCGTAGGCCCACGGCGCGCACGCGGCAACGAGGCTCACGCCATCCCCAGGGGTGGGCGCGCCCAAGAACACGCATCGACGCGCCGCCCCGCCCGCGCTGCCGGTGGAGCCGGTCAACGCCCACCCCTCCGGCATATTGGCCACCGGCGTACCAGGCGGGTACAGCGGCTCATCCCACGGCGCACGTTGCAGGTGCATCGACTCACGCCCCTGCGCCAGCCATGGGCCGAAGAATGCGTTGAGGGTGGCCTCGTCAAAGGTGTTGCGGAACTGGCCGCGGTGAGCCAGCCAGCCGGGCATGTCCAGCACGTCGGCGGTAGCGAACTTTCCCAGCCGGCGCGCGCGCACCAGATAGCCATCGAACACCCGCGTGACGGCCAGGCCCGCACCGGCGTTGAATAGCGAGCGCGCCAGTCGCCGGGCGAACCCGGCAACGCGCACCGCCAGCCCGGGTGCGCGCACTTTGATCAGCATTACAGCGACTCGATTTGCGCGACCAGCGTGCCGGCGGCGTTGGCAGCAGCGGCAGAGATGTCGGCGAAGCCACGCACCGCCGATCCCAGTGCGGCGTTGGCGTTGTTGTCAGTGCCGAACAGCCGAATGCGGCGCTCGTCGATATCACCCATCACGCCGACTTCCGCCTCGGCAGCGCGCAGACGCAACCCCTCGAATGCCACCTCCACGTTGTAGTAGCTGGAGAGCGCCGAATAGAGCGCTGACGTAGCCTGAGCGCGGATCCGCGCCTTCTCGATATCCTTGTCGGGTAGGGTTGACCATTGGCGGTAGAAATCCGCCAGCGACCCCATGATGCCCAGCTTGTACTGCAGCGCCTGCTGCTCCGCGAACTGCAGCAGCTGGAGCTTCACCTCGGCATCCTTGATCGCCTGCTCCCGGTTGACCTCGAGAATCACATCGCTGGCTCGCTGGTTCGCTTCGTCGATGGCCGCCACCATGGCGCCAGGCGGCAGGGTGAAGCCGCGGGCGGAATAGCTGTCGGCGATCTGCGCGACCTCGGAGCGGCGGGTACGGTAGGCGCGGTCGCGGGCCTGATGCCAAACCAGGTCGAAGTAGGTCTGGCTGTAGCCCAGCGGCTTCACGCCGCCAATCACATCACACAACCACTGATCGGGCAGCGTTTTCAAACAGGCGTTGATGCTGGGGAAATACTGCCCTATCCAGCCATTCACCTGATCGTTGAGCCAGGCCATGGTGCTGTCCGTGGTATCCGCACCGAACAGGTCCGAGAACTGCGGCGGCGGCGGCAGGATCGGCTTCACCGGATCGAAGTCGAATTGCCGTTCGCGCAGGTTCGGGCGTGACGCACCGCGGATCTTGCCCTCGGCGTTATTCGCCTCCCGCAGCGCCGCCTGAGCATGCGCCATCAGCTGCCCTGTCGTGGCAACGTATTCACTGGCCATAGCTACCTCTTCCAGCGGCGAACCGCGGTGTAAACCAGAAACTCGATCGACTGCAGGTCGACCTCCGACGCATCAACCAGATGAATCGAGACGCGCCACTCGCGCGACTGCAGCCCGCGGCCGAACTTCGCCTTGGCCGCCGCCGGCCGCTGTTCGATCCGGTAGGTCCACTCCTGCCCGTCATCGCCGACCAGACGCATGAACGCCTCGCCATCCGTCGACAACCCGAGATAGGCGCCTTCCATCCGTTGTTTCAGATTCGTTCCGGGGTCGACGGCGCCGAGATCGAGCAGCGCTTCCAGCAGCTCGCCGTCGTCGGTCGCATCGCCGATCCGGTACAGGCCGTCCGGCCGGTAGCCATAGGAAGCACCACCGGCCTCCACGAAGCCGAGAAAATCGAAATTGCTGTAGGCCGTCAGCGCGCCGGTGGCGATATTCACCGCATACTGGAACGCCTGCCGATCAGTCGCCAGTGAGTCCGACAGGGCCAGACCATCGCGCACCATCATTTCGATGATCTGCGTGACGCTGGCGTTATCGCCGAGCAGCAGGCCATCGAAAACCGTTTGTTCGTAGAGCTGCACGATGGTCGCGCTGTCGCCCAGCGCCAAGCCATCGTGGACAACGATGAAGGTGACGGGCTGAATGGCAACGAAGTCGGAAAGCGCCAGCGTTTCCCATACGCCGTAGCTGCCCGGGAGCGGCGCTTCAAAGCCGAGTCCCACCCAGGGTGGCGTGTCTCCGCGGCCGCCCACATAGGCATGATCCGAACCGACGCCGGCGAAGGAGATGGTGGCGCTACCCGTGGCGCGCGTCCCCGACAACAAGACACCAGCGCCCAGGATCGGCGGCACCATGGCCCCGCCATAGACCAAGGTGGTTTGCGGGAAGCCGCCATCGCCTGTCGCCACAAAGAGCGGCGCCACCGCGGCACCCCCCACCACGTCGTCGCCACCGCGACCGTGAAAGCGCACAACTGCGCTGCCGAATGCGGGGCCGGGCAGTTCGCACGTCGGCAGCGCCATGTCGGGCGCCCAGCGTGGCGTCTGCGCGAGGCCGAATGCATAACCGCCATCGTCCGCGCCCACCCCGACAAAGGCCGGGGTTCTGGCCGAGCCCGACGCCTCGGCGCCAATGCCGGCCAGCTGCTCGATATCCCCGATGGACGGGGAGTCCACGAAATCACCAGCCGAATACAGCGCGGCATCGAGGCAAACCGTCCCGGCAGATGTCTTGAGGCTTGTGTATGACCAGTCGTCAACGTGGTAAGTGACCACCGTGGCGACGCGCACGATCGTAATGAGCGGCAATGCCCCCGGCGCTACTGGCGCCGTCGCCACTACCTTGCCGGACTCAACCACCGCTATCGTGGTGCCGTGCGCGTAAATTGCGTGAGTCGCCTCGGCAAAACTGGTCGATTCATCGTCGTTGGCCAGCCCGACCACCACGCCAATCGGCGTCAGAGGCACCCGAAATCGCACGAACCCATCGCACCGAAAGGCATCGATGCTGCGCGCACCAGCGTTCCAGCCAGAGAAGTTCTCGTAGATAGTCTGTGCCGGCATGCCAGCACGCCCTGGATCAGCGGGAAAGCAAACAATCTGCGGGGGGATCAGGGGCTGCTCGTAGTTATCCTTTACGCCCTTCGCCTTCTTGGCGGTACCGTAAATGACGCGGCTCTCACCCGTTATAGCGTCGACCTCAATGCCGATCGGGATGGGCGTGCTACTGCCAGCGCCAGAACTGGACTTCAGTTGACGCACCTCCCTGGCCTTCTGCTGCTCCTTGATGGTGGGGCCGATCGTGGTGCAATACGCCTCACGCGCCGGTATCGCCTCGACCGCTGGCACGTAGTGGATATTGCCCGTTTTGACGAGCCGATTCGGCATGGATCATTGATCCGTCATGGCATAGGCGAAGTTGTCGACGGCAATGGGGTCGCCATTTTCAACATCGAGATCGGAAATGTTCAGCTCGGCCTGAATGTTCGCGATCCGTCCTTGCGCACGGATCGCCGTGGTGCTGGCTCCGTCACCGTCGGCCAGCACCTCGTAGCGGAAGAACGACGGCACTTCGTCATCGGAGTAGATGCCGGCCCAGGTGTCATCCAGCTCCTTGGTCAGAACGCCATCGGTAGCCGTTGCCTCCCATGCCAGCGGCGTTGTGTTGTCGCCGTCGGTAGTCACCAGGCCCATCATTGACGCACCGCCGAGCGCGTCATCAGGGGAGGCGGGAAGATCACCTGCGTAGATCTTGAGCACACAGGTCGATAGTGCCGCGCGCAGCGAACCCGTCACCGCCAGATAATTGCGCAGCCCCGTGGAGAAATTGGGGTCGGCGACATGGAATTCATACCCGCCAATGACCAGCGGCTCAGAGGCAATGAGCGACAGGCTGGGCATGTTCAGCTCGCCGGTAACCTTCCTGATGCTCCCCTGCGCACGAACGGCCGAGGAGCTGAAGGCCCCAGCGTCAGCCAGCGTCTCGAAACGGAAGAAGGCCGCGATGCCGGTCGCGACGTTGATCCCACTCCAAATGTCATCCGTCTCTTTCTGCAGCACGCCGTCGGCGGCGGTTGGCTCCCATGTCAACGGCGTAACCCCATCGCCGCCAGTCGTCACCTCGCACAGCAGCGATGCCGAGCCCAGCGCGGCATCGGCCGACGCCGGCTCGGTACCGGCGTAGATTTTCAGCACGCACGTCGAGAGCGCGGCCCGCAGCGAACCGGTAACCGCCATATGCGTGCGCAGGCCAGTGGAAAACTTGATCGACATGGTTGCTCCTCGACTCAGATGATCGTGGTGGGCGTGAGGGTGAGTCCGGCAGCAAACTCCAGCTTGGCGCCAGCCGGCAGTGTTTGCGGGGTCGGGAAGCGCACGATGGACGCGAGGATGCCGTTGTTGCTGCCCTTCACGCTGCTGGAGCAGATAAACGACCCGTAAAACGTCTTGTCCTGAGTCACTGTGAACTGGACCTTTGACGCCAGATTGTCGATGGCGCCGGTGCCATCGTAGCTGTGGTTCCACAGCGGGCGCGTTGCGCTTGCATACGCCTGGCTCTCGCCGATCGTGGTCTGCAAATCAGCAGCGCTTACACCGGCGACCGGCACGTAGTTGTTCTCGAACAAGCCGAGATACCAGTTCGCTACAGGCATTTCAGTGGCGCGCAGCAGCTCAGCCACATAATCGATGAATTGCTGCGGCAGCAGATTTGGCGTTGGCGGCAGCTCAATGACACTGCCATCCGGGTGAATGAATCGCCCTTGCCAGAGAAATCCGCCGCCGAGGATCGTGCGCGCATGCCCTTGTTGGCTCATGGATAAGTGACCTCCAATCCAGATACGAAATCGCCCATGGCGAGCCCGCTCTTGCGAGGGATGCCGCGCTGGGTCGTTATGAGCAGTTGATTGCCAGCGCGCTCCAGCACGGTGCTGCGACCGTGACTGGCAATGTCTGGGGCGTAGTGCTCGCGCGTCAAAAACTGCAGCGAGCCATCGGCATTGCCGACTACGGGGCCGTATTCAGTCATCCATGCCGCACGCTCGCCGGGTAGCGCTGCTTGTGAGCCAGCCACTGCCCGTGCGACATCGATAGCCCGCTGCTGAATCTCGCTGCCGGCGCCGCTCAGGAAGTAGTGCTTGTCGGCGACCACGAACACACCGCCGGGCGTCGGCGCCAGCACGGTGACCGGCTCGGGGTACTGAAAAAACCCGGTAGCCCGGCGCACCAGGTGCGGCTGCAGCGGCTGCGTCACCCACACCGTGCTGCCGGCGGCGATCAGGAGCTGGCCGCGGTACGATGCCACCAAATGTCCCTGCGGCGGCTCAGTGCAGAACTGCGCCTCCAGGGTGGCGGTATCATCGCGCAGGCCCGATATGGTCACTGCGCCAGCGGCCGCCTGTTCGTGCTGCAGATAGAGGGTGGTGCTGTCGGCGCGGCCGATGTAGAGCCGCACCCGCCCGCCCGCCGGCGGCGCCGGGAGCGTGAATGTCACCCGCTGACCACCGGTGCTGACGAACGCCTGTGATGCCCCGGTGCCGCCCTCCAGCCCGCTCTCATCAACAAAGGTCGCGGCGAAGGCAAATGTCCCGGCAATGATCGCGCCACCAGCGGCAACCACGGCGGCAGGCTGCGCCGGCATGGTCGGCACCCCCCACCGGCGCACCTGGCTGCCGTCGTAGCGCAGCGATTCGTTGGCCGTGCAGAAATACAGCTCGCCGTTGTGCACCGCACCAGCGAAGTCACCCGCACCAGCGATCGAGCGCAGCACCCGGCTGCTATTCGTCCGGGTGTCGAACTCCACCAGATCCGCGCCATCGGCCAACAGCACCTTGTCACCCAGCGCCAGCGCACCCCGCACAGCAGTGCCGTCGAGTGCCTTGCTGTACCCCGCGCGCAGCTGCAGCTTGCCGCCGCCGACCGGGTCGAGATTTACGGCATGACGGAAAAACCCTTCGGGCAGGCGGTCGGCGGTGTTGCAGTTGTGGGCGCCGCCGGCGAAGTTGTCCAGCTTGATGAGGCTGTCGGTCATCGCAGTCACCAGGCCGGATTTATGCGCACCGTCACAGGGCGACCAGCGCGCCGGCGGCGGTGAACATCTGCGTTCGGGCGAGGCCCGAAGCTCCGCTCGAATGCTGCCTCAAAGCGAGCAGCCTCTTCGGCGTTGTAGGAATCGGAGTCGCGCATCAGGTAACAGCAGCGCACCGCCCAATCGATCAAGCGGAGGTGATGCAGCTCAGGAATTTCGGGCTCATCATCAGGAGCCGCCATGGGCGAAAGCGGGCGGCGGTACACAACCAGCGCCAGCGCTATGGATTCACGAGGCATAGGCACCGGCCGCAACCGCCGCTCATCCTCGAGCAGATAGCCACGTGGCTTCCGTGCCACCAGCCGTGGCCAGCGATCCGGCAAGCGATCCTCCGCCAGGTGCTCCAATGCCTCACCATCGCAGTAAACACGCTCCACCTTGGTGATCAGCGGGCTCAGCGCATACCACTCCTGATCGGGCTGCAGCTGCATCTGGGTCAGGCTCGACGTGCGATCCATGACCAGGCTCGCCCGGATGCATGCTTCATCGACGGCCTCGTTCAAAGCCTTGTCGATATACGAATCGCTCCACAACGGCGGGGCCGCCCAGTCATCCAGGCGGTCGCGCACCAACTCGCGGAGCGATCGCAGGGTGGCCACTGCTAGTCCTCTGGATCGCCTGCAGGATCGTTCTCTGCATCGAGCTCGGCCTGCATCGCATTCCACACACTGACCATCTCCGCCTTCTTGACGTTGAAGCCGGCAAGCTTGCGCACCTTGCTGAGGGCAGGCAAGCCCGTGGCCTCTTCGAAGTCGCCGTCTTCGTCAGCCGACAGCATCTTCGTGATGGCCTCGCGAATGACCGCAGGGGTGTCGATATTGAGGGGCTGACCAGCCATCTTCGGGCTGATCGACTCCTCCACCATCGCGTTCGAGACGCAGCCGCGCATCAGCGCCTCGCGGTGGAGCGTCGGATGGAGCCAGGTCCACTCCTCGCCCACCTGAGCGGCATGGCCGAGGGTGTTGGCGACGTGGATGGGTTTGCCGGTGATGGAACGGAACTTGATCTCAGACATGCGCTTCGCCTCAAGCATGTTGTTGCAGGCTGTGCGCCAGATAGCGCTCCAGCTGCAGGAACTTTGAAAACGCGCTGCGCCAGGCCAGCCGCTTCCCTTTGTCGGGATCCAGCGGAATATCCGGCGGGCAAACTGACTGGCCTGTTACAGCGAACCGGTTTTGCAGGGTGATCACGCAAAGCGTGACCGGGCCGACGAACTCATACTCGACCCGATCGATCTTCTCCCTGGAGGCCGCGACATCGAACGCCACAGCGGCGTGATCAGTCGTAGACCGCACAATCCCGACCCGGGAGGATGAACTCGACACGCACGCGCCCCGCGCCGGCTTCTGCCGCGGTACCCGTCAGTGCCCGGGTCAGCGTGATCACTGTCCGGCCCACGTTCCGGTAGCCCGTCGGCACCAGCGCGACCCGGCCGGTCGCGTGGATGTTGCCGGCGTTCAGATAGCGGTTCGCGGCGCCCGCATCCCCCACGCTGAGCGTGTCAGTGGTGGCTGAATCAAAGGCGGTGGTGATCACCACCGCGCCCCCGATCACCTCGGCGCCATTCGGCAGGGCAATGGCGTCTACCGCCACGCCCACCGGGAGATCCGCGATATCGAATTCAACCTCCTTGAACTCGACCTTTCCGGCACCAGCTTTGAGCAGACTCATGGAAAACCCCTCTCAAACTATCGACAGAAGCAGGCCGGCAGTGCCGGCCCACCATCACTGGATATAGGTATCCAGAACCATCAGGCCGAAATCCTCGACGGTGCCGTCGTAGTTCGACATGAACTCGGGCTTGAGCACGCCGAACATCTTGTCGACGCCAATGCCTTTGCGGTTCTTGTAGTCCTTCAGCTCCTCTTCCCAGTTGATCGCGCCAAGATCCGCCAGCGCCAGCGCCTGGGCACCCATGAGCAGGGAGCGGGTTCCGTTCACCGCACCAGCTGCGCCCCACTTCGAGCCGCCCGCGGCCTTCAGGGTGTTGAACGCCTTGGCGGAGGTGTGAATCACTGCGCCGTCCATGGTGAGGGTGGCGCCCGTGAAGACGGGGTTGTTCTTGCCCCGATCACCGGCATGGATGACCGCCTCGCGGAAATCGGCATCTTTCTTCAGCTGCGCGAAGGCCTTGGGGTGCATCAGCCACACGAAGTATTCGCCACCGCCGTTGCGCAGCGGCTTCACGCGGCGGGTCTTTGCCTCCGCCATCATGTCGACCATGGCGCCGTACTTGAGGACGTGGCCGCTGGTGATCGAAGCTGTATTGCCAGCCTGCAGGCTCGAACCATCGAACCGGAAGTGGCGGTTGGCGCTCGGGGGCTTCACATCAGCCGCGAACGACAGATCAGCCAGGCTATCCTCGCCAACCGGAACGACACGCGGGCTGCCATCGCATTCCAGCGCATAGGAGATGCCGGAGGCGGTCAGGATCAGCAGATCATCCAGGGTCTCCGCCATCCAGTGTCCGAGCTTGTCTTTGCCGGTGGTGCGGAAATTGATGACCGACTTCTGATCATCCATGCGGCCCTTGTTCTTCACGCCCTTGCGCAGCTGATCGATGGTGATCTCCTGCCAGTAGGACTGCATATCGGACTCGCGACCTTCCAGGGTGTTGTCACCCACCACACCGCCGCCCTTGAGATCGGCGACCAGGTGGATCATCGCCTTCTCGCCCTTGTCGGTTTTGGTCAGCTCGGTGATGCGCTGAACGATCGAGTTCTCGCCGCTGCCGATGAATTTGCGGAAAAAGAGGTTGTCACGGTACTGCTTGTAGGCTTCCCGCCCCCACGCGCGTTTCGATTCGGGTTGCAGCTCGCCAAACGGAGTAAATGCCATTGCCGGTGTCTCCAGTATGAAAATCACTGATCACCTGGCGATGCGCTGCCAGACGCGGAGACACAGACGGGCTCTGCGGGGCCAGCTCATTGAGAGCCATCAGCGAGGGTTACGCCCCCTCGAACGGCGAGAAACGCGAAGGTCGCGACCCTGCAGCTTCACTGCTGCGATGAGTCACCTTCCGTGGTGACCATGCGCGGCATCCGATGCGTTTTTCAGAAAGGTGTCAAGCGTTGCCGAGCAGCTGATCACGCTCGGACTGGGGCAGCTGCTCGTACTGTTCTTGCGAGATGTTATCCAGGTCGAGCTTCTCGCCCTTCCCTCGATCTCCAGCCCCGCCGCGCATCTGCGGTGGCTGCCGCATACTGGCATCGGCGGCTCGTTGCCGGGCTTCCTGCTGCCGCGCCTGGCGAGCGGTGCGTTGCGCCTCGCTCTCCTCGTCAGCCTTGAGTTTCGTCCATCCATTTTGCAGCGCCACCTTGTCCGCCGCCTTGCGCAGCGCCACATGCGCAGGGTCGCCACGGCTGATATACACATCGCGCAAATCCACCACATCGGTGATGGCGTCGGCATCGCCGCCTGCGTCGTTCAGCTGCGGATAATCCGTGAGCACTTTCTGCGTTTCGGACTGGAACAGGCGAACCACCTCGCGCTGGGCGCTTTCCTGCTCCAGGTCGTGGCGCATCTGCTCCTGCAGCTCTGCCCGTTCGGCCGCCCGAATCTCAGAACGAATCTTCGCGGCGCGCTCGTTGTCCCCATCGATCAGCGCATCCGCGTATTCCTTCTCCCGGGCCACGAAGTCGAACACCTGCTCATCTGCCTGCGCCCCCGGCTCATCACCGCCGCCAGCTTGCGACCCCAGCTTGCGTTTGAGTTCCTCGTTCTCGGCCGCCAGCAGCTTGGCCTTCTCGTTGACCTCATGGAAGCGCGCGTGGGGCACGCTATCGCTGCCTTCGCCAGCCAGCGCCTGCAGCTCTTCTACCGACAACTCATCGCCATCGCCGGCATCGCTCTGCTCTTCATCTTCGCCGTCGTCACCCTCGGCTTTATCATCCTTCGCAGCATCGGCATCCTCGTCGGTTGCTTCCGCTTCATCCTCCTTGTCATCTTTCGGGGTTTCGTCCTCCCCCGCGATCGCATCACCGGCTCCGTCCAGCCCGAGCGCATCGCGGTCGAGCTCCTCATCGGTGGCGTAGAACAGGTCATCGGCCATTGTGTGTTCCTCGTCTGTGGGTATGGGTGTCATTCAGCCAGGAGAGCAGTGCTTTCCTGCATCTCCTTGACCTGCTTCTGTGCCATCGCCCGGGCGGCAGCCAGGCGCTTGCGGTCTTTCATAATCCGCTTCGCCTCGATCAGCGTGCGCATGTCATCGCGGGCTCTCCATTCTTCATCGACGCCGACTGAATTTTTCTTCATTGCATGACCTCCGGAACGTTCCCGCTCTCAATGCCTGCGGTGATGCCGACATCAGGGTTGGGGGGCGTAAGTGGGTTGGTGTTTTCGGGGAGCTCGGCCACGGACAGCACGCCAGCGGGCTCGGGAATGATCGGGGCGGCGTCCTGATCCTCGTAGCCGGCGGAGCGCAGCATGGCGTCGGCGAGCGGCGCGATGGCTGGGTTCCCGGCGATCAAGTTGGCCGCCGTCGTCGCACTGAACTGGGACTCCACCCCTTTGTTCACAGCTTCCTGGGCCGCCTTGCGCGCTTGCCAGCGCTTCAGGGCCGCGTCCTCCCGGATCTGCTCTGCCTGGGCCGCCAGTTTCTCGGCCTCGGCCTCAGCGCGTGGATCGGGCTGCGTCTCGCCGGAAACCATCTCCATCAGGTCGGCCTTGTCGGCGATATTCGAGAGCCGGATCAGGAACTGATCGGGGATATTCACCCCCTCCTTCCGCAGCTCCAGCGCCTGCTGGAACTGGCTGTTCTCGAAAGTCACCTGCATGGGCTGCTCGGTGATGGACACATCGTAATCGCCCACCGTCAGATCGTTCAGGATCGAGCCGTCCACAGCCACTTGGTTGACCGTGAGGGGGATGGAGACAGGTCGGCCGAAGGAGTCGGTCTCCGCAATGCGAATCACCCGCTCCTCTGTGTAGAAGGTCTGCACGATCTCCCGCACATGCTGCGCAACCATGTTGCGGGTACGGGCCAGGTTATCCAGCGGCACCGCCAGCTGCTGCTGGGCGGCGAACTGGCGCGACTGGATGGCGATGCCACTCTCGGCAGAGCTCTTTTGCTCCGCCCTCATGGCATCGTTGATGCCGGTGGTGTCGCGGATCGACCCTCGGGAGATCTGGAACAGGTGCTCGATGCCGGTGGGAACCTGGTTCGGCGTAATCTTCTGCAGCGGCTGCGTGCCCTGACGGCGAATCAGCACCAGCCCTGTCTCGGCTCCGCGCTCCGCCAGCTCGTCATCCGTCATGTTGACCAGCTGGTTCTCCTCCCCCTGCCAGCCTGAGTTGGCGGAGGTATTGACGATGTGCTCCAGCTGGCTGATCGACTTGTTCATGATCCGCTGGGGGCTGATGGCGTTGTCGACCATGCCCCGTGTCTTGCCGCGCCGGAAGTAGGGGAAGTAAGGAATGATGGTGAACCGCCGATACGGCGACAGCTCGTTGTGCAATACCCTGCCGCTGGAGGTGACGCACCAGCGAATCCGCCGCTGCATGCGCCGCGTCTTGAGCCAGCCATCGTTCAGCAGCGCGCGGGTCTGATCGGCCGTGAGGTGATCCGCCGGCCGCACATCGCCCTCCGGGGAGATCATCACCAGCGAGCGCTCGTAGGTGCGGTACTGGCGATCGATGATCCGGTACCGTTTCGCCCCGCCGCTGCTCCAGACCGAATCGTAGCCGCCTGTGTTATCGCCGAACTTCGAGCGCTCCTCGCCCTCCATGCCCTCTTCCCAGTCGTCATCTGGTACCAGCGAGTTCACCACCGCATCTGCGCGCTCCTTCCCCCAGAACTGGGCAATCTCATCCACCAGCAGCCAGCGGGAAACCGTCACGTCATACCAATCGTCAGGGTCGTAGGACTTGGAGTCAGGATCCGGAATCACATCCATTGGATCGAGCACGTCGATACTCAAATCGCCCGTGAGGGATTCATCCAGATCGAGGCGAATATCGAAGTAGCCCCGCTGCTCGATCATCCCGTCCGCAAAAACATCGGTCTCCTTCCAGTGGTAACGGGCATTGGTCAGCAGCTGCTTCACCACCCGGGAGAGCGTCTTGGCAGTGTCTTCGTCAGCGCCCCGGCCAACAGGGAGGTAGGCCACGTCCATGCGGTTCGCGATCTGGTAACCCACGGCCGCATTGACCGAGGGCAAAATCTCGTTGACCTCCTCCGACGGCCGGTCTCCCAACTCCGCCCGCACATCATCGCTCCACTGCAGCCCGCCCCCGAGGTAAAAGTTGTCGTTGAGGCGTGCCTGCGCGCAGTACCGCTGATGGCCGCGCTGCCGGCCATACTCGTAGCGCTGCCAATTCGCGTCGGCAATCTGCGTTTCGGATTTATCAGTTTCCATCGATCAGCTGCCTCTCACGCTGCCATCGGGTCACGGCGACGCATCTTCCGGCGCATCGCCTCCCGCCAAGGTTCATCGCGCTGCTTTTTCGGGCGCACCTGGACGGCGAACGTCAGGGCCAGAGCGTCGCCAAGATCCGGTGAGGGAATGCCGCGGGCCTTCATCTTCTCTTTCGACTCAAGCACCTTGCGACGGCTGCTGTCGTAGGTGAACTCCGGAGCGCTGAGGTCCGAGCGCAGCACCTTGTCCGCCGGCACGCTGACCGGCATGTCTTTCAGCCAATTAGCCATCGTGTCCCACATCTCGACGCGCTTATTCAGGTAGAGGTCCGACTGGATGGGGCTGCTGCCGAAGTTGATCTTGTAGATATTCCGGTAGTTCAGCTCGATCAGCCGATCAGCCACACCGTGCGAGCCGCCCACGTCGATACAGACGGCATCGGGCTCCAGGCGATCGATCATCAGGCCCAGCCAGCCCACCAGCTCCATCGGCCCCATCTTTTCCCGGTGGATCTCGGTGACCTGCCGACCGTGGCGCACCACCACGCCCGTGCGGTCGCTGCCATATTCGGCGGGGTCCACGCCGACGATGAGTGGCCCGCCGGTTGCGACACGGCGCGGCTTCATTGCGGCCGCCACCACCAGCGGCGAGATCAGGGACTTGGAGCTGCCCGCCATGAACGCCATTTCAGGGGTCGCGGGGTACTCCTGGTTGAACAGCGCAACATCGTCGTCGAAGTCGCCGCGGATCTTCATGCGGCGCCAGGCCATCTGCGCCATGTCGAGATCGAAGATATCCGCGTATTCGGCTTCCTCCGCATCGAGCACGAAGCCGGGCGGCACCTCCATGCGGTATTCGTCTTGCCAGAACCACGGCACAAAGATCGGCTCATAGACATCCGGCATCCCATCCGCGTCGTCATCCTCCCGGGAGGCGGATAGCCACTTGGAATGGAACAGGTTGCCGATGCCGTTGGCGGTGGACTCCAGAATGATCTCGGTGCCGGGTAGCAGCGGTACTGCCTGACCAATACCGGCCATGTGCGACAGCGCGTTGGGCCAGAAGGCCACTTCTGAGCCATGGAACAGCCGCATCATCATCGAGCGGCCCGTACCCTTGCTGCCGGCGGTAGCGATCCGGTACCGGGAATCGAGCTTGTCGAAATAGAGTTCCTTCGCCGAATCCGCTGCGGTGCGCGGTCGCACAACCCGGGGGCAGTGCTCGTGGTACCGCCGCACCATGGAAAACAGGTTATCGGTGGCCGCCATCTCATGAGTGAGGATGCCGACGTTCGTGCCGAAAGCACCGGTTGATTTGTAGTAGTAGCGGCCGGTGATGAGCGTCGATGCCCCTTGCTGCCGCCCCTTGAGCAGGATCTTCCGGGCGTACCCCTTGCGGCGGATCTGATCCTCGATCTCACTGTTGATGAACTGCTGAGCCTTGTTCAGCCGGAACGGCACCACCGTCCCATCCTTCGTGACGATCTTCAGGCAGCGCGGGGCATAAAATTCAAAACTCTGGCGCAGCGTGCGCAGCTGCTCGACCGTGCTCACGGCTGGTCCTCGATGAGCTGCTGCAGGGTCACCTCGTAGACCGATGCCTCTTTCTCGTCGTCATCCAGGCCATGCGCCTTCCGGTCAAGCTCCAGCAGCATCTTGTTGGCCGCGGAGAGGTCGCGTAGCACCTGCGCCCGCGAGCGCAGGCTGACGGCCCGCTCCAGGCTGAGCCGACGCAGCGCGTTGGGATCATCCCTGGTGATCTCATCGATGGTTTCGAGGTGTTCGCTGTACTGGCTGGTGTCCTTCTGCAACTCCTCCAGCAAAATCGCGGAGAGGCCCTTGCTTCGATTCAGCAGCTGCTGATGTTGCCGCACCACCTCCACGGCGATGCGGGCCGCGGCATCCACCGCCTGTTCCTCGTTCTCCGCGTTCAGTATCTCCGGCATCTCTGCCAGCCGGCGTTTGGTCTCCTCTCGCACAGCCCCCTGCAGATCCCGGGTCCAGCCGAACTCCTCGGCCCACCGGTAAATTGTCGCGCGGCTCACCTCGGTCTGCCGGCTGATCTCCTTGATCGACAACTGCCCGGCGCGATACAGGAGCCCGACCTTGTTGATCAGCTCCTTGTCGTAGCGGGTGTTGCCGTGGAGTTCCTCGCTCACAGCTCACCTGCCCATGCGCGATCGAGATAACCGGCCTGCACAAAGTCGTAGTCAGGATCAATGCCCTTGCGCCGCTTGTTCCAGTAGTACCAGCCGCCGGCGCGCACACCAGCCCAGAACAGGCCAGCCTGGGCCTGGCTGTAGCGGCGGGGGGTGATATACCGGGTAAACGGGTCGTCACCGATCGCGAGGATCGCCAGCCGGAATATCTCGTCGCACTCGCCGCGGGAGAACTGTTTCACCACCGGCGGCAGCAGCTGACCGGTGAGGGTGTTGCGCGGCACCACCTCCACCCGCCCGCGATGGCAGTAGAGCCAGTCATGGGGAATAGCCGCAAAGCGGCTTGGGCCGTTCACATCGAACCCCGGGAGCCCCTGCACAGCCCAGGGGATCGATGCGAAATCGGTGATAAAGCCGAGGAGCGTCCACAGCTGAAAACGGCCGTGCCCTGCCAGCTCGCACTCGAAACCAAAATGGTCGAGGAGAACAAATTCGCCCGGGAGGTGAACCCGCGTGTCGAGCGGCGAGAGGAATGCCATCAGTAGGCACCCGCCGCCTCGATGACCCAGCCCAGCACCGTCTGCACCGGCAACAGCGCATCAGGATCCAGCTCACCCGCCCCGATCCGAGCCTCCAGCTCCGTGCGCAGCATCTCGATGAGCGCGGTAGCGGCCAAGTAATCGGCGGCCGTCAGCGAATCCCAGTCGATGCGAGATCGCACCGCCTCTTCGACGAAGGGAAGCGTCACGCTGTCGCCGCCGTCCACCAATGCCAGGGCGCCGCTGACGATTGCGCGGATCCGCTGCGCCTTGCGGGCCGGCTCCCGCGCCTGCTGGACCACCTTCATGGTCGCGTACTGCACGGCGATCCGGGCAGCCGTATCTCGCGGTATGCTGATGCACGCCTGCAGCATCAGGACCACTGCCACAACCATCATCACTGCGGCGGCGCCAATCGAATAACCCATGCCCTGCCCTCCGATCATCAGCCTCATCCAGCGGCCTCGGTCATCATCAATGCCACCCGGTTGGTCCAGCCCCGGCCGTTGTCCAGCCACGCCTGGCGCGACGGCTTCGTGGTGTAGTGGTAAAGGCGCTGCGCGAAGAAACGCAGCAGGAGTCGCGCGGTGTCCTGAACCTGCGCGGCGGCACAGGTCTTCGGGCCTATCACGCCATCAACGGCAACAGTGCCAATCGCTGTCTGCAGCGCCCGCGCGGCATCCGCCGGGTCAGAGTTCACCGCCATGTCGAACACCTGCATGGCAATGCGCGCCGGCAGATTCTCGCCATTGATCCGCTGCCAGAACTCAACGAGGTAGAACTGCTTCACCAAACCGCGCAGTGCGGCATCGGTAGCCGGCACCCCCGCATCGATCAGCGGCCATCCCAGCCAGCGCGGGTGATAGCGCCGGCTGATCCCCGCGAATGTCATGCCGCCCGGGTCGGTAGCATCGTTGCTCAGCACGAAACCACCTTCGACGCGCGGGTTCATCACGGTGAGGCGGAAGGCCCTCTCGAAGGTCTCGCTCACTTGAATATCGCCTCGCGGATCTCGCGCACGATGCCCAGCGGGCTCTGGCCGGGATGCGCATGCACCCACGCAAAAGCCCACCGGACAACTACCCAACCGGGCAGCCCACAGGCGAAGAACAGCCCCGCGAGTCCCATGAGTCCGAAGAAGTCGAGCGCCCATGCATGCAGGCCCAGCCACATCACCACCGCTGATCCACCCGACATGCTCGACAACACGGTGCAGATCAGCGCCACCGCCCACTCCCGCCGCGTCTGGGGCTGAATGCAAACCATGACCACGATCGCAGCGAGCGTTGCGGAACCAAAAATCATCGCCAACACCTTCGCCGCTCCTGCCGCGCCGGTCGAAATAGGTTCTGTCACATGTATTGCTCCGCTGCTGCGCATACGCGCCCTCGTCGCCTGGTTGTCGCTCGACTCATGCCGCCATGCACCCGCCGCATCACGGTTGGCACAGTGTGTTGAGGGGCCGGGATAAACCAAAGCCCTACAGGGGGCGGCGTCCATCGTTCGGCCGGAACCTATGCAACGCGAATGGATTTGGGAAGGGGGGTGAAACGCAGGGTTAGAAGTTGGTGCCGAAGAACAGCGGCGCGGCGGCCGTGTAAGTGATGACAGGCGGCGCGGCGTAGACGCCGTAGTTGTCGATCCACAGCGTGCCGCTGTTATTGGTATCGCGGAACCCGGCGCCGGGGCTGACCTGGGTCAGGTACGGCGGGATGTCTTCCCCCGGCACCGTTGCGTCCATCAGCAGCGCGTCGTCGACCAGCGAGTAGACCCGAAAATCAACAGCGCCGTTGTGGTCGATGCCGACGCGATAACTGCCCGCCGCCTGCTCCGGCGTCAGCGCGGAGCTATCAAGCTGGGTGTAGGTGCTGGCGACATCGTCCCACCACCACAGCGCAACGTAGTCGCCGCCGAAAAACAACATGAACCCGGCAAATGTGTCACCTTCCGCCGCCCCGAATGGCACCGCCACGCCATCTTCTTGCAGGGGGTCGAGCACGGCGGAGGTGTCCAGCTCGACGGCATACTGCTTCGCCAAGGTGGCGATCGCCGTGGCGTTTACCAGCGCGCCGCTGTAATCGTCCGCGTCGAGGGTACCGATCTGCACCCGGTTGCCGACGATCGCCGGCGCGCCGTAGACGTTGGTCCAGTTGCTGCCCAGCCCCCCGTCCGGTCGATTGAAATCATCGAAAAACACCTGCTGGTAGGCCGTGTCCATCGGCCCCGCCGTCGCCACGGCGCTGTCGTTATCGGCCGCGTCGGTGTGCAGCAAGTGGAAATAGCGCTCGGTGCCGAACGGCACCGCCAGGCTGAACGTCTGCACGCCGGCGGCGGTCACCACTTTCTCACGTGCCCGTAGCGCGGCGGCGCCGGTGTGATCCTGCCCGGCCTTGATCTGCCCGGCGCTGGGAGCGGTGGCGCTGTCGGTGACGACGAGCCGCAGCGTGCCGTTGCCTTCGTCGGTGGTGACCGATACGTCCGCGCTGTTGCCGGCGTTGGTGGGAGTGACGTCGGGGTCGGTGAGGATGGGGGCGTCTTCATCGCCGCCACCCGTATCCGTACCGATAAACGTCAGGTTGTCGAACCACACGGCGTTCGATGTGGTGGACCCCGTTGCCACCCCCGACGAACCCGCGGCCAAAATTCGGTCGGGGCTGGTGTCGGTGTATGAGTACACAGTGCCGTTGACAGTCGAACGAACGCGGAGAACGACGTTCCCGTCGTCGTTCGTCTCACACTCTACTGTTATCGTGCCGTTGTTCCACGCGACACCGACGAACTGGCTCAGCAGGGTAGACTCTACGCCGTTGATGACTCGCCAAATGCGCACACCACCGCCATCGCGGCCGAGGACGTATCCGGTAAAGGTGGTGCCGTTGTTCGTTGCCCGGAAAAGCACCCCCTGTTTGCCGCCGTCCTGCTGGAGCGTCGCTTTGATATCAGCGTTCGTCGTCAGCGGTTCCGTGAAAATGACCGCCTTCCACCCCGAAATAACTGCGGTTGTCAGAGATAGCCTGTTGCTCCTGATCCCCCACACGTTGCCGGCAGGGCCAGCGGTGGCCATCGGGAGGTCCAGCGGACCGTCCGGCCGGTCGAAATTGTCGGAGAAGAGAACATCGGTTCCGATCGGCATGGCGGGCTTATGCTCCGTCTTTTTCCAGGTAATTATGAGGTTGCGCACCGCCCCCGGCCGCTCCAGCGGCGGGGTGTTGAACCGCACCGTGTTGCTCGGCTGAGACTCCCCGCCCGCGTTGTACGCCACCACGCTCGCTGAGCAGGATTCCCCGTCCGGCAGATCCAGCGTAAGCGACGTTTGTTGGGCGGTAGCTGGGGTGGTACCAGCCTTTGACTGGCAGGTGTAGCTGAGCCGGTAGCCGTCGACCACCGCCGGCGAGCCGTTGATATTGGTCGATGGCGCATCCCAGCTGGCTGTGACGGTCGCGGCTATGCCGCTGTGGACCGCGAGGGTCCACAGCAAGAGAGCGGTGAGTATGCGCATGATTCATCACTGGGCAGCAGGGTGGATGATGATCGTCGCCGAGCAGCCGCCGGCGACGGCGCACGGGATGCTGATCTGCAGGTTGCGCACCGCACCGGGCACCGCCGCACCGACATCAAGCTCCGCGATCTCCCCGATCGGGCCTTCGCCCTTCGAGTTGACCGCGGTCACGCAGAGGAAGTGCTTGCCGCCGGCGACGGTGGCTTCGGCCTGACCCGTCTCCGTGGAGGCCAGCAGCTGCCGGCTGCCCGGCGCGTCGCAGCCGGTGTAGAACCTGTACTCAGTGGGCGCGCCGCCGGTGTTGGGGGCGTCGAAGGCGGCTTCGGCGGTGTAACTTTCGGCAGCGTGAGCAGTCGGGGTCGCGACCAGCAGCACGATAAGGAGGAAAATCGGGAGGCCAACCAGCAGGAGCTTGAGCTTGAGTGAGGTGTCGAACTGGCGGAACAGGAATCGGGATACGCGGTTCATGGTGGGTCCTCAGTCAATGCGCAGGTATTGCGCGGTGAAATACATGTGGTCGCTGCCGGTGGAAGTGCTGATGCCGGTGGCGTTCGCCCACGCCTGGGCCTCGAAATAATCCCCCGCCACCACCTCCAGCAGGCCGGAGGTGACGGTGAGGCTGGCGGTGGCGTCGCCCGGCGCGCACGAGAGCACAGGAATGCCGGGGTAGGTGTCCGTTGTGCCGTTCTTCCAGGCATAAACCCGTCGCTGGCCGCTGGTAGAGCTGCTGAAACTGGCGTTCAGCGTCAGCTGCACGATGCCGTCGAACGGCATGGTCAGGCGGGACGGATTCGACGGGTTGAACATGCCGTAGGGGTCCAGGTCCACGCGCTGGTAGACGATCGGCTGCTCGACGTTGTTGGTGAGGCTTTGGTTGGTGGTGCTGGTGACCATCGCGTGGACAGCGCTGGGCAGGAGCGCGGCGCCCGCCGGCACACCGACCGGCGCCATGCCCACCTCCGACCACGCGCTGCCGTTCCAGTAGGCGTTCAGCACGGTGCGGCCGTTGGGGGTGAGGTTGTGCGACGGCTGCAGGGCTGCCCCCACCCAGCCGATCGTGCCGGAGGCAGGGACGATGGAGAGGGTCCGCCCGCCGGTACCGTCCTGAATGATCCGCAGCTGGTAATGGCCGACACCGGGCGGGCTTGCGAGGGTGAGCGTCGCATCGGCGGTCAGGCGCACACGCTGTTTCTGGCCGCCGGCGAAGTCGATGGTCTTCGCGCTGCCGGAGTCGCCGGCGTCGAACTCGCTGGCGAACACCGCCGCTGCCGGCAGCAGGACGGCGTCGGCCGCCGGCGCCTCCTGCTGGATGCCGGCGATCAGGGTGAGGAGCCTGCGCAGCGCCATGGTCGACGCCTTACGCCAGCACGATCGGGGTCGATCGCTCGAAGTTCACCGCGGTGGCAGAGACCGCCACGCCCACGCGCTGGACCACGTTGCCGGCGGCGGACGGCGCCGCCGCCTGGCCGGCGCCGGCGGTGGTGCCCAGGAACACCGTGCCCGGCGTCTGCCCACTCACCTGGGTGTTGGTGCCCTCGAAATAGACGGTGGCGTCGCCGGCGCTGGAGACGGCAGCGAGAACGAAGCCGTGGGCGAACTTGCCAGCGGTGGTGGCATCGGCCTTGCGCACCCGGAACTGGCCGCCGTCGTCGTGGATGTTGACGTAATCACCGGCAGCCAACGCCTCGCTGGCCTGGATGATGGCGGTGTCGGCGCCGATGCCCACCGGCATCATCGTGTTGTCGATCCGGCCGGCACTGTCGAGCTTCACGATCTTGCCCGCATCGCCCGCGCCGGCGCTGGATGCCTTCGAGTTGACGATGGTGTCGTCCAGGATGCCCGAGGCGTTCAGGGCCGGGATCTTGCCCGCATCCCCCGCGCCAGCGCTGGTGGCCGCGGCCTCGCGCTCGGTGGGCACACCCGCGTTGTTGTAGAGAAATTTGTCAGCCATGGTGATCTCCTGCGCGCCGTCAGGCGCTGGTTGCGATAGGGGAAAGGGGGTTGAACAGAATGCGGGTGGCCGATAGCGCGGTGCCGAGGACGCGCACCCATGCGGCTGCAGGGCTTGGTGGGCTCTGCGTCAGCACACCATTGGCGCCAAGGTACAGCGGCAAGCCTGGCGCCCAGCTCCAGCTGCTATTGGTGACCGAGCCGCGCAGCACCACTTCCAGCTCATCGCCCGGGCCGGCAGCGTTGACCGTGAGTCCGATCACCTGAGCGGTGGCAATGTCGTCGGGATCGGCGTAGTGGATCTCATCGCCTACGGCAGCAATGACGCGGTGCCCACCGATGGCGACCGGCGCCGTGATCGTCAGAACATCGCCGCCAGATGGACCGGGCTCACCCGGCGGGCCGGGCGGCCCCTGATCCGCAACCGCGACCACCATGACCTCCCGAACAGTCTCAACTACCTGCGGCTGGGTATCGCTTGCCACCAGCAGGTGCTGCTGCTCAACGAAGATCACATCGGACATGCAACCACCTCGATCGGGCGGTAACGGCCGTCGGCCAGCCCATCGACGATGGTGATGGGCATCCCCTTGAAGCTGCTGCTGTGCGTCCCAGGCGTGCAGCCACGGGTGAGGACGCCGTTCATCTCGGCGCGCAGTGCATCGAATGCACCCTGCGTCATCCTGATCGACAGCGGCGCGGTTTCACCCGCCAGCAGCATGGCGCTCTGGGCCTGCTCGATCAGGTCGGTGATCTTCACGGCCGCGTCACCTCCGGCGATACGCTGGCCTCACCCTCTGCGAGTCGGGTGACGGTGCCATCGGGCGCGATCAGCTCCAGGTCATAGACGGCGCTGCTCCAGCCAATCTCTTCGGTCTGGTCTGCGTCGATGACCAGGGTGACGCGCCCGGCCGCCTCGATCTCGATGCCGCCGTTGTCGCTGGTCAGCTCCAGCAGCACGGTGGCGGAGCTTGTGCTGGAGCGGAACTGCGCCCGGGCCGTGTAGCCAGTCAGATCCACCGGCGGGTTGAACTGCAGCTCGCCCGGCCCCTTGTAGGCGGTGGCGGTGAGGGTGGATACCGGAACCGTGAGCGTGTTGGCTCCGGTGTTGGTCGCCATCAGCACATCGTCGCCGAGGCCATGGCGGGCAGCTTTCACACGCACGGGCCATGGAATCGACGGGAGACCATGTGCACCGCTGGTGGTGATCACCGCCGGCGCGGCAGCAGCAATGTTGGCGATCGCAACGGCGGCAACAGTCGGCTGGCCCCACCGCAGCGATTTACGGAACGTGGCGCCCTGGATGATCGGCAGTTTGATTTTCGCCGGCTTCAATGTCGTGCTCCCGCCTGAGATGGCCGGAACCTATGCAACGCAGCAGGGTTTGGGAAGGGGGTGAGCGGAGGGTCTATGGAACACCATGGGACACTCCGCGGCGGGTGTGTCCCATGGGTGTTTCATGGCCAGGGTAAGCCGTTGATGCCAAAGGGCGGACACCTGCGGACACCCTGTCCGTACCGCTGGGGACGTATCGCACGCGTTAGGGTGTCCGAACTGTCGTATGGTCAGTAGTGTCCGCCATTCGTGAAACGCCGTAATTCTCGCGGCGAGCGCCTGGGCGACAACGCCTCCCGCCATGAACTGCCCCGGTCGCGGCGGCTCTTCACCGTCGACAATGGCAACTGCCGCAGATCGGCCCATTCCTGCACTGTCCGTGTGACGCCCTCCAGTTCGACGGGGGTGTCTTTGAAGCGGACACGCATGAGCATTGGCTCCTCCTGGTCAGGATGCGTTGTTGAGGTAAGCGCGGATATTCATCGCCTGCGCCGGCGACAGCGGATGGACCCGGATAATCCGGGCACGCTGGCACTGCCAGCTGTGACCGGGCTCCAAACAATCAGGGTCAGGTTCGAGGGGGCCGAGGGGTTCGACCTGGTACACGCAACCCGGCCGCCTGATCGAGGGGTAGAGCGCCGCGAACACCGCCGCTGCATCCGCGGCGGAAGTAACGAACACCCGGTCCCGACGGACATGGCTGGCATCGACTTGGCCGGGCAGACAGTCAGCAGCGGCGCGAAAGCCCGTTACCGATGGCGGCAGAATCATCTGCCCCCGCTTCATGTTCGGGCGGCCTCCATGGAAGTAGCGCAGTGCGTCACACATCCCCGGCGCCTCCATTGAGCAGGGCGTCGACGCGCCCCAGCAGCTCGTCGACACTGCCGTACCGCCGGTGGAACTCGGCTTTCCACGGATGCACGCTCACGTAGCGATCGTTGTTCGCGCCGCCCTGGTGATGCTCGAAGCACAGGGGGATAACCCGCAGATGCGCGCCGGGCTTGGTTTTGCCTTCGGTGTGGTGGGGAGATGCCGGGCTCTGCACGCCCTCGGTCATCCGGCAAATCAGGCAGCCCAGCTCGGAAACGCGCGACAGGTGCCGTTTCTCAGCGGCATTCGGATTGCGACCCTTCACGCATCGAGCTCCAGCCGCGTCGTTCCGTCGAACGGTCCCAGCGACACATAGGCCTCCGTCGCCGATTTGGCGGCTTCCCAGCCCTTGCAGATCAGCGCGCAGTAACCGGCACCCTTGAGGCGGGCACGCCATGCCTTCTGGCTGGGCGCCACCGCGGCATCGTGTGGCGGCGTGGCCTTCAGCTCGATCCGCAGCCCGTGATAAGCGCCACGCGGGAGCTCAATGTAAATATCCGGCACCCCGGCACGAACCCCTTGCGCCTTGAGCTTCCCCGCCACCGCCTTCAGCCGGTGCCCGCCGTTCGCCGGGTGAAACGCATGATCGGAAACCAGCGGCAACGCTTTGCCCAGCCACTCGAAGTACGCCGCCTGCTCCTGCCCTTCCCGGTCCACCGCCGGCGCGCGCCGCTTCCCCTTCGCACCGCCCTCGAACAGCCAGCCAAAGCGCGTCATAGCCGGATCCTCTGGACGAGTAACTGCAGGGCGCTCTCCGCGCGCTCAATCTGCCGCACCGTGACATTCACGGCTCGCAACGCGCTCAGGTAGTGCTCAATCTGCTCCTTCGCCAGATACATCACATCGCGATCGGTGAGCGCCGACGGGCCGGCGGCGACCGGGTAATCGCGATCGAGGATCGCGTCGATCAGCGACAGCGCGACATCGAGGTGCTCCCGACAGCTGCACTCGCACACCAGCGCTATCGCAGCGCCCTCCTCGGCCGGCAGGCCGTTGCGCGCGCAGTAGTCCGGCGGCGAGATCACGAAGTTGCGCTGGCCGCGCCAGTGCAGCGGCACCGTGCGTTGTTCGTCGGGCGCGTCGAAGTACCACCAGCGCAACATCTCCACGAAGTGCCGGGCCTTCTCGACGTCCTGGCGGCCGTTCTTGCTCTGGTGGCGGGTCAGGTATTTCACGACAGAGCCTTCACCGGCAGACAGCTGGTTGCGGATCCAGAACTCCGCGGGCTGTATCGGCAGGTCGCGGTAATGTCCGCCACCCACCTGCATAGCCATGGGGCTTGTACTCATCACGCACCCCCGAACATCGAGCGGATACCGGCACGGGCCGCACGGGCCGCTGCAACCTGCTCAGGCGTCGACGGCGCGCCGGCGCCGATGTCATCGGGAATCAGCTTCGGCGGCGGCGGGAACTCCAAGCCGCGCGCCGCGCGCTCTACCGCTTCGTCGTACACGATGCGGACCATGCGCAGCGCCTCTTCCTGCCGAGCATGCGAAACCGCGTACTTGTCGATGTGTTGATAAATCCAGTACGCCACCGGGCTGATCTCCGGCAGGAACCGCGGATCACTCGGCGGGAATTTCATCGTGTGTGAATACCGCACGATCTGCGCCAGCACCGACTCAACCGTCGGGAAGCCAGCGCGCTCGCGAGCGGCCTCCCGGCACCACTCGACGAACTGGCCGACCGACGGGATGAACGGGCTCTTGGCGCGCCGCGCCTTCGACAGCCCCGCCTTGATCGCCGCCGCGTCGGTGATGCCTGCCTCGACCAGGCCCAGCGCCCATTGCCGGCGCGCCTCGGCCGCCTCGGCATCGCTCGTGAACGCCTGCCGCCACGCCGGGAAAATCGCCTGCAACTGGCTAAACAATCCGCTGACGGGATCGTTCTGCGGCCTCCTGGAGCTCCTCGGCGAATCCGGGCTCGTCGGCCCAGCTGGCATCGTTCCAGTCGATCGGTTGGTTGCCGGAATGGCGGGCGGTGTGTGCATGGCGTGGCTCCGTAGGGTGGCTGGGGTGGGCGACGTTGCGATGCACCCACTCGATGAATTTCGTGTTCCAAGAGCGCTGGACACTGCCGTCGTCGCGCCAGTACAGGGCGAACTTCGGCAGCTCGTCGCGCACTCGCGCAGCGAGGTAACCGGCCTCGGTGAGCTGCTGCCAGCACTCCGGGGTAGGCTCCCAGTCAACCGGCAATGGCGTGGGCCTCGCGGCGCCGCGGGTGCGGTTGCGCAGCACAGCGCTGCGGAACTTGGATTCCCACTGCGACTGGTTCAGCGGCGGGCACTGCGGGTTGTGCGCCCAGAACAACACGAACTCCTGCCAGTCGGGTTCCCAGTCGTGGTCGGTGGGCACCCCCGACGCGAACAGCAGGTCGGCGAAATGCTCTCGCGGTGACCAGCCCTCGAACATGCGAAACAGACCGCCTGGGCGTCTCGGTTTTTCAGCGTCGCTCGCGTGCGGAGAATCTTGGTAACTACCCTCCGTAAGGGGTGGAGAGTTATATGGAGAGTTCATTGGAGAGTTAGGAGGCACCTGGTGCCGCACCTTTCTGTCGTTATTTGCCGCACCTTCTGTCGTTATTTGCCGCACCTTCTGGTTAACGTGCGGCATCTGGTGCCTCACGTTTTCCGCCGAAGGTGCGGCAACTGATGCCTCAGCTTCTGCGCCAGAAGGTGCGGCAACTGGTGCCGCACGTTTTGCTTTCGGAAACGCAATGCGGTAGTCATTGCTGCGCCACTTTTGGCCCTTGAGTCCAAGCGGCTTGACAGTGATCCAGCCGGCCTCAAGCGCCTTCCGCAAGTGCGTCCGGATCGCACGCTCTGACAGCCCCGATCGCTGCGCCAGCGTCTTTTGAGTGGGATAACAGCCGGTGCCGTGGTCGTTCATGTACGTCGACAGCACCAGCAGGAGATACTTCGTGTTCGGCTCCAGCTCGGCCTCGAGGATCGCCTGGCGCCAACTGAAAAACGGCCGTTCCCTCATATCGCCGCACCTCCCTGGCCCAGCACCAGCAGATACCGCGGCACCAGCCGGGTCTGCCCGCTGGCCACGTCGCGGCGAATCACATCGTCATGCTCCACGATGGCCCCCTGCTCCTGCAGCACAGCGATGGCCCGGCGCACCGTGGTCTCACTCAGGCCCGTCAACGCCATCACCTGCTCACGCGACACGGCCGTCAGGTTCTGGTCATCGGCACCGTCCGCCAGCGCCAGCACCACCAGCCGCTCCGTGCTGGAAACTCCCGGCACCCGCCAGGCCCACGCAGTCGCCACAGCGCTCATGCCGCACCCCCTTCAACCAGCGGCTCCTGCTGCCCTGCCTCGTGGAGTGCGACCAGCTCGCCATACGTCGGCGCGTCCTCCCACCACGGCGTGCCACCCACGTTCCCGTAGGGGTTCAGGTAAGCGACACAGCCCGCGGCAACCTCAGCGAATGGCTGCAAGAACCCCCAGCCTTTGTGCTTGCGGCCGTGGAGAAACAGCGTCCAGGTGTTCGGGGCCGGCGCGAGGATGCGGTGAAAGCAGCGCGCCCCAATCCAGTTGATCCAACGGATCCGGCGGCAGGTCGTGGCAAGGCCGGGCCAGTCCAGCGCCAGCAGCCGCTCCTCGGTGTATCCACCGGCCAGCACCAGCGACAGGCCGTTGAACGGATGGTCGTGCAGCCAGCGTTCGGAATCCTGCGACACGAAGCGATGCAGGTAGCAGTGCAACCCCCGCCAGCGGAACAGGAAGATGCGGTAGAGATACGGATCGCCGCCGGAGTAAATCAGGCGGGCCGGACGGTTGTGGCAGAAACGCGCGAGCGCGCGAGCAATACGGGCCATGGGGAGTCCCCTGTGTGGAATCCCCATGCCTTCCGTGTTGGGGTGGTTGATTTCTCGACTGGAAGCCGGTCAGCCCCGGCTGCTCACCACTGCGCAGGTGACGCGATCCCTTGTAGGCTTTGAATCACCACAACCCAAGCCCACCAGAGGAATCCATCGATGACCGATGACGAACTCAAGCAGCTGTCCACGCACATCCACGATCAACAAATCCAAATAACCGCACTGACTTCCGTGGTTCGCAGCCTCATTGAGACCCACCCGGACCGCGCGGCGGTTGGCTCCGTGCTCGCCCGGACGATCTTCCGGATCGAGGCCTTGGCCGTTGCTTCGCCGCTGCCAGACTCGACGATCGAAAAGCATCTGTCTCTACTTGCCGAATGGCGGAAGTTTGCTCAGAAAGCGCCTGGAGACGGCGGCGACGCTGCCTCTCCGCAGCCCTCTCGTCGTTGAGCACTGCGCGGTACTCAAGAACCTCCACCCGGAGGCAGACCCGCCGGTGCTGGAGCCAGAGCACCACAACGGCCGCCAGCAGCGGGCTGGCCACTGCCAGTGCTATCAACAAGCTCGCCAACACGATCGACATTCCCCCTCCCCTCGCCTATTCACTGGGCCACCAGCCCCTCAACCCGGCCCCGCCCAAACTTCAGCACCAGCTCGTGGCGGATCTCTTCAGGTGTTACCCGCTCCGTCGTCACCGCCGTCACCGGCCTGCCGTTGACGAAGAAGCGCCATACCCGCGCCATCAGTTCCGCTTCATCGGGAGCAGCACCAGCCATTTCAGGGCCTTTTCAGGCCGGAAACATTTCCAGCGCGCACAACGCGGCGCGCACGCGCATCCAATGCTTTCGCTACCGCCTCGTCGGCCAGGGCCTCAATAGGGACTCCCCTGCGCCGCGCCTCCTCCACCAGCAGTCGATATTCGTCATCGCTCAGCTGGCCGATTGTTATGTTCGGCATAGCCCCTCTTTCGGGCCTTCAGGCCGCGCTCTCGTTGCCGGATGATTCCTTCACCAGCGCTTCCAGCCCTTCCAGGAGCAGCTCGCGCGCAAGAACAGCGCGCTGCGTGCCTTTGAAGGTCGCCAGCGCCTCGACCAACCGATAGGCGTCTTCACTCAACCGCACCTTGATCTCGTGATCACGTAGGTGCCGCGGATCTGCGTACATGTCTCAATTACTCCATGGTTTCAGTAATGCCGGTCTGCCCCGGCGGCCTCACCACTGCGGAGGTGACCCGGCCCCTGATAGGCTTTGCAGCTCTCACACAGCACAACCCATCAGGACAACCTCTTATGCCCGAGGCATCAGATCTCATTGCACTCATCGAGTCGGCCTTCGCACCCCTCTACTGCGTTGCGGAACTCCGAGACTATCGGCTGACAACCTGGCTGCGGGTCTACGATCCCGACGGCAAACCACTCCTCACCGCCAAGGTGGGAAAAACGCGGGAGCTGCTGGAGAATCGGCATCAGCTGATCTTTGCGCTGGAGCCCTGCAGGGCGCGGGTGGAGGAGCTTGGGTTTGCCTTGGCTGCATGGCCAACCTCCGGCGAATGATCGCCAGCGGCATACTT
>Ga0172382_10000969_pt1 | contig 52957 bp, 68 predicted proteins | sample Leawel138RmetaG_FD_122245 | JGI IMG/M metagenome (GOLD analysis project Ga0172382, IMG submission 122245) | Leachate microbial communities from a municipal landfill in Southern Ontario, Canada - Leachate well 138R metaG | ecosystem: Engineered > Solid waste > Landfill > Unclassified | place... | reverse complement strand
AATATTTATAATCTTCAACATGTTCTTTGAAATTTATTGCGGGGGATACTCCAACTGTTGTTCCGCCAACTTCTTTTGCACCCATTGTAGCTTCAAATGGTAGTCCTGGACATGCTCCTGAAAAAAGTATCAGATTATTTTTTGCAATGGCCCTTCCAAGCGCTCTTGCAGCAAGCCTTACATCACTTCCTATGCTGCCGCTTGCAGAGCCTATAACTCCTATCTGGTATCTCCTAATACTAAATCCCCCTTCAGATGGCCTTCTTAAAGTAGTTCACTCTGGGCTCATAAAGGTCTCCCCTTGAAAGGAGTTCCCTTACGGCGTTATCAATGTCGTCTGCTAGATAATCATCTTTTAGCTCGTAAAGTATGAGGTCAAGCACTACACCATCCCCTTCGTCAAGTTTTTCTAGAGCCTCCATCACCCTTGATTCAATTGCCGTGTCAGAATCAAAGATACGGCTTTCTTCTGCATTTTCCACTAGATAATTAAGCTCCTCAATGGCGTCTATTAGGCCAGGATTTATCCCCTCTATTTTGGCACGGTCCATTGCTTTTCTCACATTCTTTTCTTCGTCATATATTTTCTGGGCTATTTTGAAATATTTCTTCTGTCTGATTGTAGTAAGGATAGATTCAGCCCTGTGAAGGGTCAGCATGTTCGGAGAAACTACAGATAAAACTTCAAGATTAAGTTGTTTTTTACCCTGCCACTCACTGAGTTTTGCCATGAACTGGACAAGGTCACCTTTCTTAATTGGCTTTAGCAGTTTGGTATTCTCCCTAAATGCAAGGGCAACTATGCTCTGTGTTCCATCATCTAAGAAAACAGAACCGTAAGTACCATCCTCTGATAACCTGGGCTCTGCCATTATAGTTGCAACGCCTTTTAACCTGTAAACCTTTAATCCATCGTGGGTAATAACATAATTAGTTGCAAAATCATCCTCTGGTTTTACAAAATAACCTTTGTGGATCTCGGCCAGAGGAAGTCTTGAAGATGGCATCCTCTTTTTCATTGATAGACCTCCTTCTCAATCTGCTGAACTTTTCTAAAGAGGTCAAGATTGAAATCAGTAAAATCTTGAATTATATCAGAGTCCACAATTATCTGTCCACCTTCCTTGTAGGGGCTTCCTACAACTCTCAGAATTTTTTCCATGTCATGTAGGTTATCTGATGAAACACTTACCGCCCCTGTTCCATCATCTAGAATCAGTATATAGGTGGAAGGATCAATGGATACAACTACGCCAATGAAAGAAACTAAGGTTTCATCTCCCTTGATTTCACGTATCTCTTTCTCAATAGAGTAATTTTGCTTCATTGCATCTCCTTTCCTATGTTGTCTAATACCATCTCTATCTCTTCTTCTAAATCAAAATCAAATATATTGTGTGCTTGGAATACGCTTCCAATATATTCATTTTCTGCAACGTTTCCAGAAATTAATACCTCTTTTCCCAACAAATTGTAATGATTGTCAGATAGATAAGCCTCTCCTGCATTTTTGAAATTAAAACCTTTTTCAAGATAGCTCTTTACGCCCTGGTAAATTTGATCAGCACTCACGCCCAATACTTTCTCAGCCTTGTCTTTGAAAAATGAAGCCCTGATGTACCCTGTTGAATCGTCTATGCCTATGTCCAATATGACAACTTTTATCGGCGATACCTCTAACTTGCAGTGTTTGCAGAATCCTTCCTGTGGAGCATCCATTTTTTTAAAGCATGTGGGGCATCCGTCATAAAAGAATACGGAGTAAAGTTTGGCTATTGTTCCCCTAATCTCCTTGAACTTGTCACCGGGATTTAATTCAGATACCATCGTTCTCTCATATTTTAAAGATTTAATGGTAGATGTATCTGGTAAAGATGATTCATCAATCCCTTCAGGATTAACAATTACCTTGCTTTTTGAAGTAATAAAAAGCTGGGGACCCTTCATTCCGCCTTTAACCTGCCCAGCGATTATCTTTATGATGTCGCCTCTGTTCACTGTTTCAGAACATTTAACAGCATTCTCATCCCAGAATACGACGGGAATTTCTCCAGTTTTATCTGAAACAATAACATTTAGAACTACCCCTTGAGAACCATCGTCCCTTGTAAACTCTTTTGGGGCATACTTTCTTGAAATTCGCCCCAAGACATTAACATCTTTCATTCCCTCTTTTAGTGAATCGATTTTTAGGTCTTCTTTCCCAGGTAGGGCTATCCCTTCATCGGAAGCTATTATAGAAAGGATCCCTTTTGTTGTTATATCATACATTAAGGATTCTTTTTTTATCCTTATTTTTTCTTTAATTTGAGCTTCCGTATAACCCTTTTCCATCAATTTCGACATTATGAGGGATACATCATCTTCCATTAAAACACCTATTAACGTTTTATTTCGTGAATATTAAAATACTTTTCTATTACTCTATTCGATAATTAATCTAAAAATCCTTAATGATGTATTCACAATACTAATTAAAATCTAAGACTTATATAGGTTATTAGGATTTTTGTATTAATTTATTCTCTTTATATTTTATCATGCTCAAAAGTGCCTTGTTGTAAGGTGTGGGCATATCTAATTTTTCTCCAAGTTCAATAATCTTACCGGAGATGTAGTCAATCTCTGTCCTTTTTCCTTTTCTAATGTCAGATAGGGTTGAGTTAATGTTCTTAGAAGTGTTTTTAATGACATCTAGGGTCTTTTCAAAAACATCATCTGAAATACCTATCCCTTCTTTTTGGAGGATTGTCATCCCCTCTGCTGTTATTTCTTTTACAATCCCAATAAGATTTTCATCGAGAAGAATTCCATTTTCACCATCAAGGATTGAAGCAAGGTTATTGATTGCCGAGTTTATAATTACTTTTGACCATATCTCACTCTTTATGTCATTTGCAAGCTTGGCCTTAATTCCAGCGCTATTAAATATTTTGACTATTTCTTTTGCATTTTTGTTTTCTCTTGATACTGGGCCGATTAGCGTAATTCCTTTCCCCCTAAACTGTATTCTACCTGGGTTCTCAAAGAATGCCCCCATGCTTGTTACCGCCCCAATAATATTTTTTTCTTCAACTAAATTAGAAATCTCTTCAATGTTTCCTGCCCCATTTTGAAGTGACATTACTGTTGTATTATCCTCTAAAATCGGAATGATATCCTCGAGTGCTTTTCTCGTGTCATATGCCTTAGTTGTAATAACAAGGAGATCTGATCCTCTTGCGTCAAGTGGGTTGGAAGATGCGTTTATTCTAGCTTTAAATTCATCGAAACCCGAAATAAGGAGCCCATTTTTTTTTATAGCCTCTACATGATTTTGCCTTCCAATCAGTACGATGTCTGCACCACTTTTTTTTAGAAGCCCTCCAAAAAGACTACCTATGGCCCCTGACCCTATGAAAGCTATCCTCATCTTATCAATTATTCTTTTAATTGATTAGTTTTTATACTTGATGTTAATAGTTATAATATATTCGTAAACGCTTTTAAGTATCCAGAGTGCAATAAAATTAAGGTGATATAATGGCGTTGCCAGAAAAAGTTGAGTTTATCGGTAATTACAAGGGGTGGAAGTGCTACAAAGGTTTTGAGTCCCTTGATGGTAGAGACAAACTTGATATTGCACGATTATTACTCTCTATAAGAGAATCATTTAATGAGAAAATACTTCAGTATTTAGGGCAGGAGTTTGATCTAAAGTTTATTCAAGATATAGTTAACACAATAGTAAAAGATGAAAAAACTATTTCTCGTGCCCTTTGCAAGGCAAAATCCCCCACGACAACAAAGAAATTATCAGAAATTGCAGATATTAAGGAAGCAAAAGATATTGCAAAAGGGATACTTACTGAAATGGTCTTAGAAAAATTAGGAATTGAAAGGCTTACGCCAGATGTCCTTGATAAGTATCTCGGGCAAAAACCTATTGAAGATAAGGGTGACACAATCGTTTCTGGCAAAGAGATGGTCCATTTTCTCGGCAACTATAGTGGCTGGAAATGCGTCAAGAGAATGGAAGTTGAAGAGCTTACCGAGGATTTTGATATAGCGATGCTTCTCCTGTCCATGAGGGAATCTTTCAATAATAAAATCTATGACTACATGTCCGATAAATTTGATATGGAATCTCTTGACGGGCTTGTAGAAGATATAATACCAAATAAGGGCAGATTTAATGAAGAAGATATTACTACGATACTCTCTAAACTAAATTCCACTGATTTTCTTTCAGACCTTCAAAGAGTATCCCCAGATTCAAATGCAACTGAAATCTTGAAGAGGGTTGCAGCAGAAAAGACACTGATAAGATTGAAACTTCCCTTGTTGAATGCGAAGATGATTGAAAAGTATATCGAAAAGAAGACCCTTATCTGATAAGAAGGCTCAGCATGTATATGGTGACTAAAATCATTATGAACATTGCTAAATAGATAAGGATCCTGATAAGACTTTGCTTTGAATTTTTTGCATAATCATATACTACGTAAGGTCTGCTCTTGACAAAAATTCTCGGAATCGGGTCAAGACCTAAAGAGTCCATATCAATATTTGTTGTATATGTCCATCCAGGACGGCCTTCGTAATTTAAAGATTTATTGGTGAATAAAAATTTCTCTCTGTATTTATCATACTCTGCTTTTTTCTCTTTGTCAATGAGTGTTTCATAAATATTTTTTAATTCGAGGAACTGATTTTTTACCGAGTCTTCTTTTCCTGGATTTCTATCTGGGTGGTATTCCAAGGCTTTTTTCCTGTAAGCTTTCTTAATCTCTCTTAAGTTAGATGAAGGAGTTATCTCCCCAATCATTTCGTAGTAATCTTTTTTTGGATTGTAAGATATTTTATCAGTAAGACCCATACCTAGCACATTCTAGTCTAATAATAATACAGGATATAAATTTATTACTTTAAAATGTTAAATCCATCTAGAATTGGCATATTAAAGTATCAGAGAAAAGATTATCTAAATTTTGAGTATTTAGAAAGAACTCTAAGAATATCTAATGCGATATCCTTGTCTATTACTCCTTCTTCTTCCTTGTCCCTTAAGAACTGTTTAGCCTCATCAAAACCTATCTTTGAAGCTTTGGCGTATAATGGCCCACGAATAAGACCTGCTTTTTCCTCAGGCATTTTGTTTAATACTTGATTTAAATCCCATTTAAAGTCTGAAACTCTTCCCATGTTCAATTTTTTAGTTTTTTTAGAGTATATTTTTTGTTTGAATTTTTTAGATCCTTTTGAATAAAATGTATCTGATTCTCTTTGCATCTGACCCTCTCTTTTCTCTATTTGTTAAATAAAACTTTTTAAGCCTTTGCTTAATTCTATTAGATTTTCATATTGTTTTTTTATAATTTTATCTTCATTAATCTGATTTTCAATTGAAATAAAGGTCCATCCACCTTCTTTTGAAGAAAATTTTACCCCAAGAATTATTTTTGGGGAAAGAACGGTCTTCTTGGATATTTCAGCGGCGGTCTCTAAAAGCGATTTAATCTGTGAGTTTTTGATTTTGATGCTTGAAAGTTTCGTGTTTTTGACCTCCATTACTATTGTCTTTCCACCTTTTATTGCTATAATGTCGGGACCTCTCTGGCTTACTCTTTTGCTGAAGACGAAATAACCATTCTCAAGAAGAAATTTCTTGACTTCATATTCAGCTCGGACCCCTCTGGATTTATTTTTAGTTACAGACATCAGATTAAACGCTTCCATTTTAATACATTAATTTTGGGCCCAATGGGAAGATCAGAAAATTCATCTCTTAAGAAGTTGATAAATCCGCCATCCCATAAAAGAACAGAGCCTTCTAAATTTTCATCATAATCATTACAGAAAAACATCTCTTTAACAAAGTCAAAGGAGTAATCCTTCTCCCCCTTTATTAAAAGAGGTAAATCATCATCAAATGACTCTAGCTTTTGATTTATTTTCATCTCCCTTCTAAGGGATACTGTAATATCTATAAGACCTAGCCATTTCCAGTCTTTCTTGTCAATGCGCATAAAAGAAAGTGCAGAGGGATTTCCATCTTTTGATTCAACTATCATTAATCTTCTGCAGCCCTTAAGAACAGCAATATCCTTTAATTCTTCAATAGATTTTTTACCCCTTGTAATTTGAAAAGAAAGAGGTATAACTCCTAGAAGCTCTTTAACAAAGGATCTAGTCCTAGTTGATGGCCTTCTGGAAGTTGAGATAAGCATCATATTAACGTGCTTGCACTGTCTTTGCCAATTCTGGCCTCATCTTGATGAATATCCTGTTGCCACAGTAGGGGCATTTAATCCCCCTTATATCATCAAGTTCTGTAGGGGTGAGTACTCTTTTACATTCAATACATTTATACAACTATTCACTTCCTACTTTACAGCTACCTTCTGTGAAGCTCTCCCCACTGGAGTATCTGGAAGATATGTGCCTCCGGCAAATGTAGTCTCACATTTTGAGCATTGCCATATTGCAGTGTTTATTCTTTTCACAGATTTTCTTCCACATTGTGGACATTTATGTTTCTGTTTCATCTGGGCTTCAATGTTAGAGATTTTAACTCTAATTTTTCTACCGTATCTTGGTCCAAATCTTCCTGCACTGCTTGATTTATTTGAAACTGCCATGGACATCACCTCATTTCAGAGAATTTTTCTTTTAGAAGGGTCCTAATTTCGTCACCCCTCATCTTTGATCGTCTGACGATATCTAAAATCTCCTCTTTTTTAAAGCTTCCTACATCTCCTTTCTGCATTGCGGATACTCTTCCATTGTCTTCAGTTGTAGCAGTAATCCTTGAATCCATTACACTTTCCTCCTCCATGGAAGGATCATATAGTATTGAATCTGCTATTTTTGCATATGTACAAGGTACAGGGATTTTTTTCATTGGTAACGGTATTAGTTCCTCTGTTTTCTTTCCTTCTTCGTCTAATACTGCCATTTTAGTATTGTAAAGAGCCCCTATTGCTGCAATTCCAGCTGCGTCAAATAGATTTCCGTTATAATCCATTATGTGAATATCAACAAACAAGACCCTGACAAGCTCTCCTTCTTTAATGACTAATTTTTGAAAGTCAATGGCACCTGATTCCCTGATGCCTCTGTCAACTATTCTTGCAAGTTCTATTGCATCTTCCCTTGGCGGGCCTGCCTCAAAGTCAGGCGATGCCATCGGGATTAACTCTGCATTAGTTGTAAAAGCTCCTTGATTTGGGGTGTCAGGAAATGGTGCTCCACTCTCACACTTTACTCCAGCAATTACTTTTGTATCTCCAACTTGAACAAAGCATGAACCTTCGGCTTTGTTTACAATTCCAAGTTCGACCTTTAGATCTCTCATGTCATTAAGGCCTCTTCCATCCTCACGTTTGCCGTTCTTCAAGAGGCTTATCATATACTCTTTCTTAATATCTGAAAGAACACTACTCATTTGCCACATCCTCCGTTACATATTTTTTCTTTAGGGCTTCCTTTTGAATTTCATATACTTCAAGACATCCTTTCCTACCAAGGTCTAAAGCTTCTTCAAGCTGCTCTTCGGATAGGTCTCCGTCCATCTGTAAAAGACTGAACTCGTTTCTTCTTGGAAGAAGTGCCAAAGGTAAATCTGCTTGACCGTAGTTATCCTCTTCTTTACAGAGATCCAACACAATCTTATCGTCAACTTTTCCAGCTGCACATGCAGGTACCAATTCTTTCATAGGTATCCCTGCATTAGCAAGTGCTACAGATGCAGCAGTTATTCCTGCACATCTTGTTCCAGCATCTGCTTGGATGACTTCAATATTAACTTCAACCATGCATTTTGGGAAATTTTCTAATAACAAAGCAGGTTCTAATGCGCCTTGTGTTACTTTACCTATTTCTACTCCCCTTCTGCTTGGGCCAGGCCTTTTTCTCTCTTCAACTGCAAAAGAAGCCATGTTATATCTGCACTTTAATATGGCCCTGTCTGACTTCTGAAGAAATCGGGGGTAAGCTTCTCTTGGGCCATAAACGGCACAATAAATCTTATTTCCACCCCATTCAATATAAGATGAGCCATCTGCTCTTTTAAAAACTCCAACTTCTATTTTTATGTTTCTCAATTCATCAACGGCTCTTCCGTCGATTCTCTTGCCATTAGTAAAGAACTTTATGTCTTTCTCCATATGTAACACCTAATATTATCTTGATACTTCAGTTTCAAGTATTTTTTTTATTCTGTCTGTTAGCCCTGGTATATGGGCTTCTTTATCGATTTTAAGAATGGCTCTCTCGACAATATCTTCCATTTGTCTCTCACCCTTAATCCATATATTGCCATTCTGGCCTACCATAATCTCGCATTTGGTCATTTGTTTCAATAACTTAATCATAGATCCTTTTTTACCAATTACTCTGGGTACCCTTGTAGCATGAATATTTACAACTCTTCCCCATTTCATTTTACCGTAAGGCCTTTCCTTTGACTGTAAAACAATGTCTGAAGATTCCCCTACATCTCTAACATTTGCATAAATTACATCGCCTACTTTGAATATCCTCTCAAGATTTGAAGTATCCTTGACATACCTCAAAGCATCTTGAACATGAAGATTGGCCATGTAAGGGGCATTTATATCCAAATCCCAGCTTAGAGGATTTATGCTTACAACTGTCCCAATTACATCGTCGCCCCTTTTTGGCATATATTTGCCTTCTAGTGGAACTACCTTAACGCCGTCATTTTCAATATAGACTATTCCTAAAACAGAGGATATTATTGTATCCTCAAATTTATCAACTCCATATTCATATCTAAAAGGCCCTTTAGCAATTGCCATACCTGGCGTGACAATCGATCTATCCTTAACTAAAAATTCCAATGTTATCTCTCCGTATCATTTATCCATTATCTTTGTCTCAACGTTTCCTTTTGTAGTGCTGTTCAACTTACTGAAAAGGTCATCCTGTAATCCAGCTGGTATTTCAATTACAAACATCCAAGAGCCATCTCTTCCCCATTCTTCTTTAATAATAGTACCAAGATTTTTTACAAATCCCATTGTTTTAGGTGCATGCTCCGCAGGCACTTTAACTCCAATTCTTCTGTTTTCAATCTTAATAGGTATTATTGGAGCCAATACATGAATTATGTGCTTAATCTGATCTTCAGTTCTCTTGTACATGTCTATTTGGACTCTTGCTTCTTCTAAGGCATTTTCTATTCTTTGTGGTGGATGTGGGTGGCCTGTCTGAGGATTTATAGCATGCCTTGAAATATAGGAAATAATTTGGGCTCTCTTGTTTTCCATCATTGCCCTTCTCTGATCAGTAGTAAGGTGTATTTCTCCTTTCTTAAGAATAATCTTTGAAATCTCATTAACATTATCTGTACCAAATGCCTTTTTAAGAGAGTCTGGAGATGCTTTATCTCCTTTATTGGCATCTTTAAAAATAAAATTTGTAGCGAGGAAATCATCTACTTCATTTCCCCCCTTAAATTCTTGGGCTTTTTTGGGATCGACTAAAATCTCAAAATGTTCCCCTTGGTACTTATATTTTGCAGTAACTGCATCATCTAGAGATATCAAACAATCTACTCCTTATCCTCCTCTTCCTTAATCGCTTTAACTTTCTCTATATAGAGATTTAATTTCTCTTCGTCTATTTTCTGAAATCTCTTATCCTCCATGTTTATTACAGCCATTTCAACATTGCTCTTGCTTAAATCTCCCTCAATTGATTTTTTAAGGGCTCTCAACGCAAGTATAATTGCATCTTCAATTGATATTTCTGGGGAATATTCCTTTTCGAATATCTCCATTGCAACGGACCTTCCAGCGCCTATGGCTGTTGCTTTCCATTCAAGGTAAGCTCCTGAAGGCTCGGTAACAAATATCTGAGGCCCTTCTGAATTGATACCTGCAAGGATCAAAGAAGCACCAAATGGCCTTAATCCGCCATACTGTGTGTGCATCTGTTTTAAGTCTCCAATTTTCTTAGCTAGCATCACGACAGACATTTTTTCATCGTAGCTCAATGTATGAATCTGTGCTTCGATTCTTGATTTATCTACAAGTATCCTTGCGTCTGCTATGATTCCTGAAGTCGCTGCAGCAAGATGATCATCTATTTGAAATATCTTCTCAAATGATTCTGGTTCAACAAGTCTTGAAGGGATTCTCTTGTCGACACAAAGTACAACTCCTTCGTTACATTTAATACCTATAGCGGTGGCCCCCCTTCTTACAGCCTCGCCAGCGTATTGAACCTGATACAAACTTCCATCTGGACTAAAAACGGTGATTGCCCGGTCATATCCAGATGCGGGTGGAACAAATGCCATTTATTTACCTCCATAAACTAATTAACATTAGACTTGATATTTCTTTCTAACCCCTTTATAGTCCCTGATACACAAAGAGGCAGTATATTAACTTTTTCTTTACCTACAGATTTAGTAAGTGATAGTATAAATATAGCTTTGTATACTGATTTTATATTGCTTTCTATTATGCCACACTTATTACTATCGTCATATTCCTTAACCCAAAGACCTATTTCAGAAGCGCCAAACTCTCCTAAAAAATCAATGGCTGAATTCCAGATAGCTTTAACTAGGTCCTCTCTTTTAAAGTCTTTCCCTCCCTCTATTATAAAACTGACATATCTTGTCTTTTCCTTGAGGGTCTTTGGATTTTTTATGGACATAAAAACATCTAAAATAGTTATTATGCACATGATTTAAGTATTTTGTCATAAGTTGTCAATCTTAGCATATTCAGAACATTTAAATATAGTATCGTACAAATACTAATTGTGCCAGACAAAAAAAGCATAGCGGAAATAGTTAGAGAATATATAGGTGCACACCCCTCTATAATGGATTGTCTTAAGTACGGGATAATCAACTATTCTGCTCTTTCAAGAATGATAATGGATGAATACAAAATAGACAACATGGTTGCTGTACTTATAGCGTCAAGAAGATATGCTGAAGAACTACAGAAAGAAAAAAAGTTTGTTGAGAAAAAAATAAAGCTAATTCTAAAGAAAAGCAGGATCAACATAAAGACAAAAGTTGCAACTGTGACATTGAAACCAGGATGGCATGTCTTCATGAAACTTGAACCCATTCTAAAGAAGACACTTTCTGAAGGATATCTAATTAATATTATCCAAGGCTCTCAAGGTATAACCTTAATCTTACTTGAAGACTATCTTGAAGAGGTTACAGATATTATAGGTAAAGAAAATGTATTGAGAGTTTCAAAAGATCTAGTTGAAATATCCGTTAAGAGCCCTGAGGACATTGGAGATACACCAGGAGTTGTTTCCTACCTATCCTCAAATCTTTCCTCTGTTGGAATAAACGTTATTGAAACTATGAGTTGTTTTATGGATACTATATTTGTCGTCGATGAGAAGGATATGGTGCTTGCTTTCGAGGCCCTCAATAGGTGTATAGACTAAATCTTTAATATCTAAAACTCGAGAAAAGATGTGATATTATGGAAATGAATGTTATTGACATAAAGAAGGATGATGGTGTTGAGTTTATAGTTGGACAGGGGAACTTTTCTATATATACTGTAGATGATCTTGCAAGGACTCTTCTGACTTGTGTTTTAGGGATTAAAGTTGGCGTTGCAATGAATGAAGCAAAACCGAAGCTTGTAAGAGTTGCAGGGAACGATGAACACTTAAAAGAGCTTGCAGCTAATGCCGCTTTGAAGATAGGAGCTGGACATATATTTGTAATAATGATGAGGGGCGCTTTTCCTATTAATGTCTTGAATAACATAAAAGGGCATCCTTCTGTTTGCACTGTGTATGGTGCAAGTGAAAATCCTTTCCAAGTAATTGTAGCAAAAACAAATCTGGGAAGTTCTGTTATAGGAGTTGTTGATGGAACTTCTGCTGAGAAGATTGAAGATAAATATGAGGAGAAAGAGCGAAGAGATCTTTTAGAAAAAATAGGATACAAGGTAGAATGAAGACCAGAATAGATAACCTAAAAGGACTAAGGCTATTAAATCCCGGACCTCTTGTTTTGATCACATCAAAATACCAAGGTAAGTCAAATATCGTTACTGTAGCGTGGACAAGCCCTGTTTCACACTCACCACCGCTTATCTCAATATCCCTCTCAACAAAGAAACTATCCCATATTCTTATTGGAAATTCTAAAGAATTTACAGTTAATATTCCTTCAATTGAACTTTTAGACAAGGTTTTATTGTGTGGTTCTGATAGTGGAAGGAATGTTGATAAATTTAAGGCGTATAAACTTAAAGAAGTTAAAGGCAAGAAAGTAATCTCACCTTCAATTAAAGAGTGCTTTGCTTTTCTTGAGTGTAAGGTCATTGACTCCTTCTTATGCGGTGACCACTATCTCTTTATTGGTGAGATAGTCCATTGTGAAATTGAAAAGGAATACTATAATGATTGCATTGATGTCGAAAAGGTAAAGTTCATTAATCATCTTGGAGGTCCTTGTTTTACCTATCCTGAAAAAATAGTTGAAAAGAAAAGAGAATAGTTACTGGAACTCTGATACGTGATCTCTTTTTATATCCTGCATCTTGAGATCATACATCTTGAACTCATCTTCATACTGTTGTATATTATTCATTGATTGGATGATCCCGTCTTCTTGTCCATTTATATAGTATTCTTTTAAAATTTTTATCTCAACTGCCGCATTTTTTAAAGCTTGAACTTTTTTTAGATAGAAATTTGTATATAGTATTAACCAATCTTTCTTTGATTTCTGGGCCTCACTCTTTGCATTTTCAAGCGCAATTAAAGCTGTTGAAAACTCTAGTATAGCTTTATCTGCATAAACGGTGACATTGTCCATATCTTGGATTGAATACGCATTTGAAGATATATTATAATGTTCAATTCCGTTTGCCAAGCGCAGATTTGCGACTTTTATACTTGTATTCCAGTTGTCGAGGGAAGTGTTAAGGCACAGCGATGATGAGAAAATCAGAATCAAGCACAAAAATAATAATTTCTCGCCTTTCATTTTTACACCTTTCTAGATTTTTTTAAATTAATATATAAATCCATCATATCTTCAAAGACATAATCTGGCTTTATATGAGACTTTGATACTTCTGATTTATCAACAACTCCACTTAATACAATTGCCGTTTGAATTCCAAAGTTTCTTCCAGCCAGAATATCCGTGTCAATTCTATCCCCAATCATCAAGCTTTTTTCTTTTTTTGCTGAAATCCTTTTAGCCGCCATTTCCATGATTAAAGTTTTTGGTTTTCCGATTATTATAGGCTCAACTCCGCTGGCGACTGTTATTGATGCTAAAATTGCACCACAGCCAGGTAGTATACCCTCGTGGGATGGATATGTTAAATCTGGGTTTGTACCTATATATATTGCACCCCTTTGGATTGCAAGTGATGCTTTCTTCATCTTTTCATAGGTGAAAGTGATATCCCACCCAACAATTACAAGATCGGGATTGTTATCATCTAATCTTATTCCAGAATTTTCAATGAGAGATAATAAGCCTTCACCCCCAACTACATATGCACTTAGATTATCCTTTTCTTTGAGAAATGTGTCTTTTAGGAATTCTACAGTAGCAACACCGGAGTTTATTATTTCATTTTCTCCAATATTTATCCCCATATTTTTCAGTCTTTTGGAATAGTCAGCAGGTGTTTTGGCAGAATTGTTAGTGACGCATATAAATTTTATTTCTTCTTGAATTAAATAATCAATGAATTCCCTAGCCCCATTGATCATGTGATTGCCTCTGTAGAGGACACCGTCAATATCCATGAATACATATTGGATGTCTTTCAAGATTTATTCTCCTTCTTTAATATCCCATCTGCTGCAAGAATCCCAGTAGCTGCCGAATTAACTATATCTCTTGAAAGTCCAACTCCATCACCAGCAACAAAAAGATTTTGTAAATTAGTTTCCATTGAAGAATCCACCTTTACCTTTATTCCATAGAATTTAATTTCTGGAGCGTATAGAAGTGTTGAATCACTTCCTACTCCTGGGAGTACATTATCCAGTTTTTCAAGTGATTCAATTAAATTTGTGACTATTCTATATGGTAATGCCATGGCTATGTCTCCAGGTGTTGCTGAAAGAAGTGTGGGTTTTATGTTGCTTCTCCTAATTCTTTCAGGTGTTGACCTTCTGCCCCCTCTTAAATCTCCAAATCTCTGTATAAGAGGTTTTCCACCTCCAAGAACGGTAGCAATCTTTGCAATAGATATCCCATATGATGTTGTATCTTCAACAGGCGATGTCAATGTTACCCTTGAAAGAAAAGCGAAGTTACTGTTCTGAGATTTAATATCCCTCATTGAATGCCCATTCACTCCAACATATCCATCGTACTGTTCCTTCATCACATAACCCTCGTGATTTGTACAAAAAGTTCTTACAAAATCATCATAAGTTTTAGAATAGATATGGAACTTTGGATCTCTATTGACTTCTATTACAGGTTTCATTACAACTTTGGATACTTCAACTCTGACTCCAATATCAATTGGTTGATGGTCTACTTTGATACCAAGTTCCTGGATTTGTGAAATCAAAAAACTAGAACTGGCTCTTCCTGGGGCTGCGATGACATAATCCGAGTCAATTTTATGTGGAGTATTTTTTTGCATATATGTAGTAGTGTATCCTCGTTTTGCCTTTTCTATTTTGTTGACATCAGCAAGTACAATAAATTTTATCCCTTTTTTCTCGAGATATTTCTTGATAGAGTTTATTACTACAGGAGTGTAGTCGCTCCCTATATGTCTTTGAGGGATCTGAATAAACTTAATTCCTGAAGCTTCAGCTTTTCTTTGTAAATCCTCAATCATTTCTGTTTTTCCAGTAAAAAGTTTTTCTGGTGCTCCGTGATCTAAGAAGATTGAATCAACTTGATTCACCAAACTTATGGCTTTGTCAGCTTTTCCAGTAAGGGCTTCTAGATCTCCACCTATATCTGGCCTTAGATTGAGTATTCCATCTGAAAGGCAACCTGAACCTCCAGCCCCATATAACACATTACAGGGATTACAGTTATCGCACTCACCGGTAAGCTCAAGTGGACATTTTCTGCTATCGACATCTCTACCCTTATCCAGGATAATTATATCAAATTTATTCGTTTCAGAAAGTTTATAAGCAGAAAAGAGGCCCGCTGGTCCTGCTCCAATGATAACGATTTTTTTCTTCATATAAGTAATATTAAAAGTATAATCTAAAAAAGCTTATGGATTTACTTTATCTTTTGAAGGTTTTTTTGGAAGTCCTTTGAGTGGTCTTTTTGTCTTAAGCTTTGATTTTTTGATTGGCGCTGGTTTTGATTCTACTAAATCTTGTCTTTGGCCAACCTCTTGAGAATATGTTTGAATTTGTAATTCCTGCATTGGTGGACTTTCAGGTGGCGACTCTTCAAATGTCTTTTTTGGAAGACCGATGTGTTTCACATTCATCTTTAACAAAGCTATGATAATGAAAAATGCAGCAATTACTATAATAGGCAATGCTTGAATTAATATATTTGATGATAAGATTAAATTAATTTCTTTTTCAGTTTCTCCTTCAACTTTAACTACCTGTGTTACTTTTCCGTAAAGGGTTGAAGATGCTGTAACTTGATATTCTTTTGGGGGAAGATCTGATATTACTACAATACCCGAATTATCAGAACTACCTTTTTGTTGTCCGTCTACAAGAACAGAAACTCCATTTATTGGATTGCCCTGTAGATCCTTTAGTGAAACTTTTATTGCACCGTTTGCTTGTTTTAATGTAAGTGACTTTGTAATTCCTGCTTTAGTAATCTCAAAATTAACTTCAGAAGGTTCATATCCTTTTGCATCGGCTTTTAGAGTATAAACTCCAGGGGGAAGTTGCATTGTTCCATTAGCCTTAGTAAGCTTTTCAACTGATACACCACTTCCGGTCTTTATTATCTCAGCGTCAACTTCAGACAAAGCCATACTATCATCCGTTTTTATCTCATAAGTAAGTGTGCCTTTTTGCTTTGACAATACAACTGTAACTTCTTTTTGTTCTTCTTGTACAAGATTGAAAGATTCAGTTGCATATTTCTCATAATCCATGAACTCAACTTCTACAAAATAAGTTCCTGGTTTAACTGAAAATCTAAAGAATCCCCCTAAATCCGTAGAAGTATAAGTTACACTTGTTCCTTTGAGAAAGACTTGTATGCCGAACAAGGGATTGCCCTCGTCTGTTGTTACCTTGCCATATACTTCTCCTTTTATAATTAGAGGAACAGTTATTGAATAATCAACAGTATCGATAGGAGTAACAGTATTCGGTACTTCATACTCCGATGTGGAATAAGAGACTATAATTTTATAGTTTTGTGCGTCAGGGATTTCAATTCTAAATTGTCCGTTTTCATCTGTATTAACGGAAAATGTTTCGTTTGTAGTTACATTTGTGGCTTTAACAGTCGCATTAGCTATTCCAAGTTCCCCTGCCTCAAAGATCTTGTTATCGTTTGAATCATTGTAAACTTGTCCGGAAATTATTTTGAATCCTGAATGCTTCAGATAAAATGTTTTAGAGTCAATTGAAGTTATGTCCACATTTTCGAGTACAGTGACAAATCCACTTTTAACAATAGTAACAGAGTAAGTTCCTTCTGCTATATTTTCAAAAAGGAGTTCTCCTCTAGAATTAGAGTTTCCTGACCTTTGATAGTTTGTATCGGATTGTAATGCCATTCTGATTTCTGCATCTTCAATTGGAGTTCCATTTACACTAGAAATTACAAGGAGAAAATTTTTGTTGGTAGCACCCCAAGTTGATGGTGTCATGAGTACCAATATGAATATTGACAAGATGGCAATTCGGGAGTATCTTCCTAGCATTGTTCTCCTCAAGATTTTTTATTAAAATAAAAAATTAAATTTCGGAAAATACTTTTCTTACGTCTTTAACCTTAATAGTATTGTCCATCTCTACTATCCTTGCCTCACACTCTATGACGTCCCTGGCGTCACCAGAAAGCTCTAGGTAAGTTCCAAGATCTGTGTCGTAAGTTTTTACATTTACTGACCCTGGAATTGTTCCTAGGCTAATTGTACCAAGGTTAAGGTTTTGGACAAGTATCCTAACTGTGTAGGGCTTATCTTCACGTCTTTCAATTCCTCTTTCAACTATTTTCATAATACCTCACCTATCCTTTAGTAGCTGATAATCAATATACAGTTACCAGTTTATAAGCTTTTCGATATCGATAATATATAACAATGTTCCAAAATTATTACAAACTATAAATAAATATGGCATAATACCTTTCAAATTATTGAGGGTATTATTTAAATACTATGAACCTATTGATAATCAATATTTGCCATTACACTATAAGTTATATTCAATACTTGGTATTCAATTATAAATGCTTAATCTTATATAATATTTGGCTAAATTCAGTATAATGAAAGTTGTTCTTTTAGAGCATACCCAAAACCCTGAAAAAGTGTGTGCTGTTGCAGCCCTTACCTCAATGAAAGAAGGGACTCCTTCTGATATGTTGAGTGAAATAGACACAGATAATGCAAAAAAGAGGATTCAGCGAGTCGTTGGATATGGTCATTATTCAGTTATAGAACATGCAAGTTTTACTTTTTCTATAGAAGGCATTTCTAGGGCATGCTCCCACCAATTAGTAAGGCATAGAATAGCTTCTTTCACTCAGCAGAGCCAGAGATATGTAAAGATGGAAGAGGTTCCATTTGTTACCCCCCCTTCGATTAAGAATAATAAAGCTGCAGAGAACATATTCAATAAGAGTCTTAGTAATAATACCGAGAGTTATAAGAAACTGCTTGAATTGGGGATAACTCCTGAAGATGCAAGGTTTGTGCTCCCCAACGCCATTAAAACTAATCTTGTAATGACAATGAACGCAAGAGAGTTACTGCATTTCTTCAATCTTAGATGTTGCAACAGAGCGCAGTGGGAGATTAGGGATATGGCTTGGGAAATGCTGTATCAAGTTCTTGATGTTTCGCCCGCATTATTTGAAACATCGGGCCCAAAATGTATCAGTGAGGGCATATGCACAGAGGGTAAAGCTTCTTGTGGTTGTTACAAAATGTTTGAAGGAAAAAATATTGATGAAAGAAGAATAATTGTTAAAGAATTTTTTAAGTAATAGTGTGGTTTTTATGGTAAGGATGGATATTGACACATATTTTATGAATATTGCAGAGTTAGTGAAGAAACGATCTACATGTATAAAACAGCACGTCGGGGCAGTATTAGTTAAGGAAGGATACATTATATCTACAGGTTACAACGGTGCCCCCAGAGGCCTCCCTCACTGCTCAGAAGAAACATGCCTTAGGCAAACTCTTTGCTCTCTTGAGAAATCTCACTTATGCAGAGGCGTTCATGCAGAACAGAATACAATAATTCAAGCTGCAATACATGGAGTTTCAACTGAAAATTCAACTGTTTACTCGACCCATTTTCCTTGTATGTCATGCACAAAAATTCTCATAAATGCAGGTGTAAAAGAAATAGTTTATGGAAGAGATTATGACCTTGACAATGAAATAAAAATGAGCATGATAAGGGATGCAGGTATTAGGGTAAAAAAATTGCTCTTGACTGATTAGATGGAAACTACTTTAAGCGACATAAGGACAATTAATTACCCCACGTTTTCTAACGAGAGGGTGTCCATGCTGAAAGGGTCTCTTTTTAAAAAAGGTGTCGATAATGTCTACTCTTTTGGTAGAGTTAAACTTGGATCCGATAGGGCAATAGGTAAAGGTAATACCTCGATTATTTTTTTGGAGAAGTATGAAAACAAAAACGTATCAATCAAAATCGAAGGTCGGACTCTGAAAGAAAGGGCCTTTTAAAAAGGAAGCTTATTATTTAATTAGGGCCAATGAACATGGTGTTGGGCCAAAGATATATGGACATGATGATAACTACATCATAATGGGATATATAAAAGGAGATCTATTAATTGAGGAAAAGTTTGATAGAGAGGATGCATTTGATATCGCAAGGCAGTGCAATGCTCTTGACCAAGCCGGAATAAACCACAGGCAAATTCAAGGCGGGAAGCATATTATTTGCGGAGCAAAAAATGTCACTTCTTTTTTATCGATGAGCGTCCTATCAGACTGCCTTGTTAGAAAGAGAATAAAGGAGATATTTGATTTTCAAGAAGATTTCGTTAAGACACTTTTAAAAGAGTATAAATCCAACTCAAATATAGTAGATTTTATCAGAAATATCCAATAAGACTTAAATATTTTAGATAATTAACATAATTGGTTGTGAGTTAATGGAGTTTGAAAAACCCTGGACAGAAAAGTACAGGCCTCAAAAGCTTGATGATATAGTTGGAAGAGATCCCATAATTAGAAGACTTAAATCTTATGTTGATAAAAAATCAATGCCGCACTTGCTATTTGCTGGCCCGCCTGGGGTTGGAAAGACCACAGCGGCCATAGCGCTTGCAAAGGAGATTTTTGGCGAGTATTGGAAGCAAAATTTCCAGGAGACAAATGCCTCAGACGAGAGGGGTATAAACGTTGTGAGAGAGAAAATTAAGGATTTTGCAAGGACTAAACCAATAGGAGGAGATTTCAAGATAATATTTTTAGATGAATCTGATGCACTTACCTCAGATGCACAGAATGCTTTGAGGAGAACTATGGAGGTCTATACTTCGACCTGCAGATTCATCCTTTCATGTAATTACTCCTCAAGAATCATTGACCCAATCCAGTCCAGATGTGCAGTATTCAGATTTGGCCCATTATCAACTGATGCCGTAAAGACCATGATTAAGAAGATAGCTAAAGAAGAAAAAATTGACCTTAAGGAAGATGGACTTGATGCGATTGCCTATGTTGCAGAAGGGGATATGAGAAAGGCAATAAACGCCCTCCAGTCTTCATCAGGTATAGGGGATTCTATAACAGAAAGTTTAGTATATCAAGTTTCTTCAAGGGCGAAACCTGAAGAGATAAAAAACATGATGCAAATCGCCCTATCTGGTGATTTTATTTCATCAAGAAAGATACTTCAGGAACTTCTTTTGGGGCAGGGATTATCCGGTGAAGATATAATAATGCAGATGCACAGAGAAACATTCAATTTAGAAGTTTCTGACAAAGAAAAAGTTAAAATTGTTGATATGATAGGCGAGGCAGATTTCAGGCTTGTGCAGGGCGCAAATGAATTTATCCAGCTTGAATACCTTCTCGCCAATCTTTCCATGGGATAACGATAATATGCTTGTTGAAAAATACTTTCCAAAAAAGTTTTCTGAAATAAAAGGTCAACAGGCACTTGTAAAGGATGTTCTAGCGTGGATGAATACCTGGGGAACAGAAAAAAAAGCACTCCTGATCTATGGCCCACCAGGTAGTGGCAAGACCACGATAGTAAAGGTACTGTCAAAAGAGCTTGGATATGATCTAATAGAGCTAAATGCCAGCGATAAAAGGGACCAGACTGTATTGAATAAAATTGTTGGCAACGCCTCTACTTCAAAGACTCTTTTTGGTTACAAAAAAATAATTTTACTCGACGAGGCAGATAATATTCACGGAAAGGAAGATTTTGGGGGGGCAAAGGCTTTACTTGAGATAATAAAGAATACACAAAATCCAATCATTCTTACTGCAAACAGTTACTGGGAAGTATCTCAGGCTATAAGAGACAACTGTAAGCTTGTCCAATTCAAAAGACTTCAATCTAGGACTATCTTTGCCAGATTGAAAGAGATAGTTATCGCCGAAGGTATTCATATAGAGGATGAAACCCTCATGAAGATAGCAGAGCAATCAACAGGGGATATGCGTGCAGCAATTAATGACCTTGACTCCTTGGGCAATAAAGTGATGAAAGGCGATGAGAAGCTAGTTGGCTCAAGGGATACAGAGACTTCCATATTTGAGGCCCTATCAAAACTTTATATGTCAAACTCAATTGATGTCAGGAAAGACTTTTTTGATGTTGATAAAAAACCGGATGAGCTTCTTCTTTGGATTGACGAAAACACGCCCAAGGCTTATAGAGGAAAAGATCTACTTCAAGCTATGAGTCTTCTTTCAAAGGCAGATATTTACCTAAAAAGGGCTTTCAATACTAGAAATTATTCCATGTGGAAGTATGCATCAGACCTTATGACTGGCGGAGTTTCTGTTGCAGGGGTAAGTGAATCAAGATACATCCCATTTTCTCCTCCAAAATATTTTCAAGTGCTAGGTTCCTCCAAAAAGAGGAGGGAAATGAACAAGATACTCCTTGAGAAGATTGGGAAAAAGTGCCATTGTTCCAGAAAAGTTGCAAGATCTTATTTACCAATGATATCGGCGTTGTTCCTTAATCCACGAAAAGGGGCCCTCATATCTAACTTTTTTGAATTTGACATGGAAGAAATAAAGTTCATCGATGAGAAAAATTATAGGAAAATTGAATTGGCAAGGGAAGATCTTTTAAAGGAGCCAGAAAAAAAGGAGAAAATTGAGGCAGTTCCAATAAAAACTGACAAAAAAATAGAATCAAAGAAAGAAACATCTCAAAATGAAAAGGAACTCCCGAAAGAACCAGAAAATCATAAAGAGGACGAGCAAAAGAATCAGCAAAAAACACTTTTTGACTTTTAGAGGGAGAAAATATGTCAGAACATTCTATATCATCATCACTAGACAAAATCCCAAAATCCGGTATCAGAAAATTATTTGACCTTGCACAGAGTATGGAAGGTATAATAAGTCTTGGAATAGGAGAGCCTGATTTTGATACACCTCCCCATATAGTTGAAGCTGCTATTAAAGCCCTAAAAGAGGGAAAAACTTATTATTCCCCAAATTCTGGAATCTTAGAGTTGAGGCAGGCCATTTCTGAAAAGCTGAAAAAACAAAACAACATTGATGTGTCTGAAAATGAAATCATGATCACTATCGGCGGGGGAGAAGCCTTATCACTTGCAATCCAATCGTCAATTAAGAGCGGAGATGATGTCATTGTCCCCTCGCCTGCATTTGTTGCCTATGTTCCAACAGTCATGCTTTCTGGGGGAATCCCAATAGAAGTTGAATGTAAGGAAGATGAAAATTTTATCTTAAATCCTGAACTTTTAGAAGAAAAAATAACTGAAAAGACGGAACTATTGATACTGAATTCCCCTTCGAATCCAACAGGCGCAGTCATGAGCAAAAATGACTTAGAAAAGATTTCTGATATAATTATGGAATATAATCTAAAAGTAATATCTGATGAAGTTTATGAGAATCTTATCTACGATGGTAAAAAACACGTAAGCATGGCATCTCTTAACGGCATGGAAGAGAATGTTATAACCGTTAATTCATTTTCTAAAACTTATTCTATGACGGGGTGGAGAGTTGGATACCTGTCTTCAAAGGATGAAATCCTATTTGACAGAATGCTAAAACTGCACATGTACGGCCCGGTATGCAATAATACATTTGCACAGTTTGGCGCTTTGGAAGCCCTAAAAGGTCCTCAGCATTTTGTTGATAATATGCGGGACGAATTTAGGGATAGAAGAGAACTACTTTTGAAAAGAATTCAGGAGATGAACGGAGTAAGTGCAATAAAACCTGAAGGTGCATTCTATTTATTTATGAACATATCACAAACAAAAATGAAGTCAGAAGAGTTTTCTGAAAAACTGTTGAATCAAGAAAAGTTAGTCACAATTCCTGGGGCCGCATTTGGCCCGTACTCTGATGAATTTGTGAGACTTGCATACCCTATCAAAAAAGATAAGATAAGTGAAGCGTGTGACAGAATGGAAAAGTTTCTTTCTAAAAATTAATCTTCTTCAATTTTGATAGATTTAATGTTAAACTCCCTACCCGAGAGAATTGTGACATCATTTGAGCCACATTTGCAGGTCATTGCAAGTATGGGAAAATCTTTATCGGATGTAATATTGAACTCCTTATTGCACTTGTTGCAGTGTACTCTTGGTTTTAAAAATTTTATATCAAGTTTGGCATCTTCTGCGATTGTCCCTTTTGAAATTACATCGAAACAGAAGGTAAGCTGCTCACTATTGACCAGAAGTATCTCGCCCATCTCTAACTTAATTGATTTTATTTTTGTGGCCTTTTCTTTTTTAGCCGCCTCTAATACAGTCTTTAACATGCCATCGGCAAGGGAAAGCTCATGCATAAATTCACCAATACACTTTTATATTCTGTCAAATGATTATTTAAAAGCTTAGGGGGATCATTTTGAAAAACTATATTGTATGGCCATCTTATCTTGATAAAAATATTTCAAAGAAAGACGGTAGAAAACTTCCAAAAAATTTAGCATTGGACCACCCAAAATTCGATGAGATTAAAAAGGCTCTGGAGGTTATTGGGATAAATCATGAGATTGAGAAGAACTCAAGGTATCCTAAGGAGCAGGGAAAAGATGACAGGAATCTTGGGAGGTTTATAGTTGAAAAAAAGTTCTCCAAGAATGAGATACTTAAAAAAATATCAAAAGAGATAAGAAAAAGCAGAGGCTGAACTTAAGATCTGTCCTGTAAAGTTTCAACTTCAGGTATAATCCTTTTACCAGCTGCAACTTTATCTATGCTGTGGACAGTGCCACCAAGCTTTTCTATCTCCTCTTTTAATAACTCATAATCAATTGAGTCACCTTGTATCGAAAGTTTCACTGTTTCAGTCTTTTGATCTATTTCAACAACGGAGATGTTGACACCGATAATCCCTTGGATTTCAGCTAACTTATTTGCAAAATCTGGGAGTATTGGTTTATGAGGTTTTAAAACATCAAGAACTATGATCCTAATTGAACTCATAAATCTACCTAAATTTAGTGATTATATTAGGTTTTATAATCGTTTCGGTTTTTTAATCGAACTATTTTTTGTATATTTGCTCTCTATCCCCCTGAAAATAAACCCATGGGATAACCTTATATTTTAATTTTTTTATTTTCAAATACAGACTAATACGTTAATGGTGAAATTATTATGAAAAGACCTATGGTTACTATTGACGGAAACGAAGCTGCCGCATATACAGCTTATCATGTTAATGAAGTCATATCAATATATCCTATAACTCCTTCCTCCACGATGGGAGAGTTATCCGATCAGTGGGCATCTGAAGGAGAGCCCAATATATGGGGCACAGTTCCTAATGTAACTGAGATGCAAAGCGAAGGAGGGGCATCAGGTACTGTTCACGGTTCTTTACAACGAGGTGCACTCACTACCACTTTTACTGCATCTCAAGGACTTCTTTTAATGATCCCCAATATGTACAAAATAGCCGGAGAACTTACCTCTACTGTTTTTCATGTAAGTGCTAGGGCCCTTGCAACACATGCACTATCAATTTTCGGGGATCATAGCGATGTAATGTCAGTGCGCTCAACTGGGTTTGCACTTATTGTATCGAACTCTGTTCAAGAAGTAATGGATCTTTCACTCATTGCCCAAACTGCAACCTTGAAATCAAGAGTACCATTTTTGCACTTCTTTGATGGATTTAGGACTTCCGCTGAAACTTCTAAAGTTGAACGTTTAACGCTTTCAGATTTGAAGCAGATGATAGATGAGGATCTAGTAAGAGCCCATCGCACAAGAGCATTATCACCTGATAATCCCGTCATAAGAGGGACATCACACAATCCCGATACATTTTTTCAAGCAAGGGAAACAATAAATCCTTATTATAACGCATGCCCGGATTTGGTCCAAGAAGCCATGGACAAATTTGCAAAGATTACTGGCAGACAGTACAAACTCTTCCAGTATGAGGGCTCACCGGATGCTGAAAGAATTATTATAATTATGGGAAGTGGTGCTGAGACTGTAGAAGAAACTGTGAACTATCTTATTAAGAAGGGTGAAAAGATAGGAGTCTTAAAAGTAAGATTGTTTAGGCCATTTTCCTTGAAACACTTTATATCTTCACTGCCTCTGTCAGTGAAGAGTATTGCGGTTCTTGATAGAACTAAAGAACCGGGCGCTTTAGGAGAGCCCCTCTACCTTGATATTACAACTGCCATATCTTCAGCATTCTCAGATGGTTCACTAAAGATGGAGAAGATGCCAAAAATAATTGGAGGTATTTACGGATTATCCTCAAAAGAGTTTAAACCTTCAATGGCAAAGGCTGTATTTGATGAACTAAAAAAGAGCGCACCCATGCACAGTTTTACTGTCGGGATTAATGATGACGTAACACATCAAAGTTTAGATTATGATCCAAGCTTTTTCGTTGAACCGGAAAACAGGACAAGAGCTGTTTTCTTTGGTCTAGGTGCTGACGGTACAGTCAGCGCAAACAAGAGTTCAATAAAAATAATAGGTGAAGAAACAGACAACTATGCCCAAGGTTTCTTTTATTATGATTCAAAAAAGGCAGGGTCACTTACAATTTCACATTTGCGATTTGGACCTGATCCAATAAGATCTCCTTACCTAATAGATAAGGCAAACTTTGTGGCATGTCATCAATATTCATTTTTAGACAAATACGACATGCTAAGTGTTGCTGAAAAAAATTCAATATTCCTCTTGAATAGTCCATATCCAAAAGAAGAGGTGTGGGACCAACTCCCCAGAAATGTCCAGCAGGAAATAATAGATAAAAAAATTAAATTTTATACAATTGATGCTTATGATATAGCAAAGAAGATAGGCCTTGGGGTCAGAATAAATACAATTATGCAGACATGTTTTTTTGCCTTAAGTAATGTCATCCCAGAGGAAGATGCAATTAAGTCAATAAAAAAGTTTACTGAAAAAACATATGGTCGTAAGGGAGAAAAAATATTAAAGATGAATTATGAGGCAATTGATAAAGCTATTGACAACCTCTACGAAGTGAAAATAACTGAAAAGGTAACAAGCAACTTTGATTTAAAATCATCAATGCCGGAAGAAGCCCCAGCATATGTCAAAAATGTTATATCAAAAATGATTATCGGAAAAGGAGATGAACTCCCTGTAAGCGCATTTCCCCATGATGGCACATATCCAACTGGAACAACTAAGTGGGAAAAGAGAAATATCTCGCTTGACGTACCAGTATGGGATCCCGAAACTTGTATACAATGTGGTAGATGCACATTTGTCTGCCCACATGCAGTTATCAGGGCTAAAGTCTACCCAAAAGATGCTTTAAAGGGTGCACCGGCTTCATTTAAACACGTTGAAGCGAAATTTTCACAGTTTAAGGATTACATGTATACTGTTCAGGCTTCACCAGAAGACTGTACTGGATGCAAACTTTGTTATGAAACATGCCCTGTAAAAAACAAACGGGATCCAAAATTAAAAGCCGTAAATATGGAGTTTAAAGATTCCATACTCGATAGAGAAAAAGAAAACTGGAATTTCTTTGAATCTATCCCCTATGTTGACCGTGAGAAATTAAATGTCACAACTGTAAAGGATATTCAGCTTTTACAGCCTCTGTTTGAATTTTCAGGTGCTTGCTCAGGTTGTGGGCAAACTCCTTACGTAAAGCTAATGACACAATTATTTGGGGATAGGGCTGTAATAGCCAATGCAACAGGATGCTCATCGATTTATGGGGGAAATCTCCCAACTACACCATACACTAAAAATAAAGATGGTCGTGGCCCAACATGGTCCAACTCTCTTTTCGAAGATACTGCAGAGTTCGGGCTTGGTATGAGATTGGCCCTAGACAAACAAAAGCAATATGCAATGGAATTAGTTGAAAAACTTACCGATGATTTAGGAAAGGACCTTGTATACGAACTAAAAAACACAAATCAAGATACCGAAACTGGGATAAACAAACAGCGAGAAATGGTAAAGTTGTTGAAGGCCAAGCTTAAGTCGATGCAAAAGCCGGAGGCGAAGGACTTATTGAGTTTAGCTGATTCTTTAGTCAAAAAAAGCGTCTGGATTTTAGGGGGAGACGGCTGGGCCTATGATATAGGATATGGTGGTCTTGATCATGTTCTTGCCCTAGGAAAGAATGTCAACATTCTTGTTCTTGACACTGAAGTCTACTCTAATACTGGAGGTCAGATGTCAAAGGCAACGCCTCTTGGTGCGGTAACCAAGTTCGCTATGGGGGGAAAATCGACACCGAAGAAAGATCTTGCCATGATGGCGATGATCTACGGAAATGTATACGTAGCAAGAGTTGCTTTTGGTGCAAATAACGCCCAAACGGTTAAGGCCTTCCTAGAAGCAGAAGCATACGAGGGCACATCAATTATTATAGCTTATGCACATTGTATCAATCAGGGATACGATCTTATCCATGGGCCCGAACAGCAGAAGGCTGCAGTTCAGTCTGGTCACTGGCCACTAATGAGATATAACCCAGATTTGGAGAAGGAAGGTAAAAATCCACTTCAGTTAGATTCAGGCAAGCCTTCAATAACTCTTGATAAATATATTTACAATGAAACTAGATATAAGATATTGCTCAGGAGCAAGCCTGAAGTGGCAAAGAAACTCCTAGACGAGTCTCAGAAACAAGTTATAAAAAGGTGGAACTTCTATAAATATTGGTCAGAAATGCCAATATCAAAAGAGGAAGAAAAATGATTGATCTTTCAACAAGCTATATGGGGCTTAATTTAAAGAATCCCATAGTTGCTTCGCCTTCATACCTATGGGAAGATCCAAATAATATTAAAAAAGCTGAGAAGTCGGGGGCTGCTGCTGTAGTTTTGCACTCTTTATTTGAAGAGCAGCTCGAAATTGAACAAATGGATCTAAATAGATTTCTACTTCAAGGAACAGAAAGTTTTGCAGAAGCCCTAACATATTTTCCAGAGATAAAGGAATTCAAGTTTGCCCCAGATGAGTATATCGAACTTGTAAAGGAAGTTAAGGCCAGTTCAGAAATCCCAATTATAGGAAGCTTAAATGGTGTTTCAGACGGCGGGTGGATAAATTATGCTCAAAAGATTGAACAAGCCGGTGCAGATGGACTGGAGCTAAACATTTACTACATCCCAACCGATATTTCAACAAAGTCTGAGAAAATTGAAGAAAGCTATTATAATCTTGTTAAAAGCGTCAAACAAAAAATAAAAATCCCATTGGCAGTTAAACTAAGCCCTTATCTCACTTCAACACCTAACGTATTAAAAAATATAGAAAAAGCAGGCGCTGACGCTTTTGTCATATTCAATAGATTCTACCAGCCAGATATTGAGATTGAAAATCTTGAAATAACCCCAAATCTTGTTTTAAGTAATAGTGATGAACTAAGACTAAGGCTAAGGTGGGCAGCGATAATGCACGGAAAGATAAAGCCTGATATTGCAATCACAGGTGGCGTACACACAGGCTCTGATGTAATAAAATCAATTATGGCTGGAGCAAATGTTTCTATGATGACATCTGCATTGATAAAAAATGGCATTTGTCATATTGAAAAAGTCTTGTCTGAAGTTAAAGACTGGCTATCTAACCATGAATATGACTCAATAAAATCAATTCAGGGCCTTATGTCTCAGGAGAAAGTTTTAGAGCCTTCGACATATGAGCGGGCAAACTATATGAAAACTTTGGGATCTTACAAGTAGTTAGTAAACAGATTTTAATTTTTTTCTGCTATTGAGAATATCCTATCTAAGAACAGAGCTATTAGGATTGCAGGTATCGCACCACTCAATGTTTTATTAATATTGAAACTTGCTAATCCTTCAAAGATATATCCTTCCACGCCCCTTTTCTTTACAGAAAGTAATTACTTTTTCCATTAATAGATTGCCTACCCCTCTGCCTTGAAACTTAGGATTGTGTATGAATCGCTTTAATCTTACCCCATCACCATCTAGATTATTCTCATCAATTATTATTGATCCAACAATTTCATCATTTTCCTCTGCAATCTCTGCCTCATTCGTATTTTTATCAAATCAGTTTAAGAATCCGAATAGTTCAGTTGCAGCTTTTGATTCGAAGTACAGCCCAAACTCCCAATTTTTAGAATAGTAATTTGCATGGAGCTCAGTTATTTTCCCAATGCCTTAATCATTGCGCCACTTTGTGTATAATTAATGTATTGATTAACAATTTTATAATTTAAATATTTTGGTGTTATATGAATAAAAGCAAAACATTATTATATCATAAATCTAAATTAAAGATTATAAATTAATGATTGAATTTTTATGAAAAATTCAAGGTGAAAAAATGAAAAAATATGATGTTTTAGTTGTAGGCTCAGGTGCTGGTATGGGCGTGGCAAGTGAAGCTCTTTCGCATGGATATAAAGTGGCGGTTGTAGACAAGGGGCCTCTTGGTGGAACATGTTTAAATTTAGGATGTATACCTTCAAAATTACTGATTTTTCCTTCAGATAGAGTAGCAGAAATAGAAAACTCAAAAAAACTCGGTGTGGAAGCGAGTATAACTAAAATTCGTTTTAGAGAAATAATGGAAAGAATGAGGTCTTCTATAGCAGAAGATAGAGAGCAGATTAGGAAAGGGGTAAATCATACAAAAAAACTTGATTTTTATGATGATACTGGATATTTTGTAGATGACTACACAATTTCAGTAAATGGGAAAAAGATATTTGGAGAAAAAATTTTCATTGCTGCTGGCGCACGACCTCTTATCCCAAATGTTAAGGGTCTAGATCAAATAGAATATCTGACAAATGAAAGTATTCTAGAGTTAAATAGACTTCCAGAGAGCGTAGTAATTTTAGGCGGCGGTTATATTGCATGTGAATTCGGCCATTTTCTAGCCGGGATGGGTAGCGAAGTAACAATAATCCAGAGAAATATGAGGCTTGTTGCAAATGAGGAGCCTGAAGTCTCAGATCTACTCCTAAAAGAAATGTCAAAGAGGATGAAGATATACACAAATACTGAAGCTATTGAAACTGCACAAAAAGGAGATCAATTCAAAATAATCGGGAAAGAAAGAGGATCAGGAAAAATTGTTGAAGTGGCTGCAGAAAAAATTTTAGTTGCAGGTGGCAGGGTCCCTAACTCTGATTTGTTAAAAGTTCAGAATACGGGCGTTCAAATAGATCCCAGAGGATATATCAAAGTAAATGAATATTTAGAAACTTCAAAGGAGAACATCTGGGCCTTTGGAGATGTAATAGGAAAATACATGTTCAGGCATTCTGCGAATAAGGAAGCAGTATATGCGTGGCATAATAGCCTTCATGGAAAGAGGCTTCCCATGGATTACACTGCCATTCCACACGCTGTTTTTTCATATCCAGAAATTGCATCTGTTGGTATGACTGAAAATGAGGCAAAAAAGAAACACAAAATCCTTGTCGGCTATTCAAAGTACAATAGCGTTGCAAAAGGGATTGCAATGTTAGAGGAAGAAACATTTGCTAAAGCCATTGTTGACAAAGAGAGTAATAAGATTTTAGGATTTCACATAATTGGACCTTACGCATCAATCCTAATCCAGGAAGTAATCAATGTAATGGCTAACAATATGAACTTTAAGTCGATATTCAAAGGGATGCATATTCATCCTGCATTGCCTGAGCTGATCCCTTCAACTTTTGCAAATCTTAGGGAAAGAAAAGATTAGTTTTTGAGGGTAAAACTCATAAAGGCATAGATACGATATCTGATAGTTATGTATGGTTATTACAAATCTCCTCTAAACCCTCTTAGAATATCAAAAGATGGGATACATCTTCAAATAAAAAAGGATGGGAATAATCTTCACTACGAAAGAACTATCCTTAATGATTCTATAGAGAAAATATTGTTGACAAAGGATTGCGGCATTATAATAAATCCGATTGAAGCCCACAAAATTCGTAATCAAGTAACCCCATATTTATTGATAGAATTTGAAAAATCAATCTTTGTTGAGCCGAAGGGAACAAACAATGTATATATTACTTTTCCAGTTGATATAGGTGTTTTTATTTCTGGACATAGAAATTATGACCTCTTGGATATATTCACCCTTGCAAAACAAAAATATACCCTGTATGGAGATCCAAGAAGTGGAGTTATATGCAAATATCATAAAAGCCCTGTTTTGATATCAATACCTACTGATTTGAACCCATTAGTTAATGGTGTAATAAAGCTAAAGGTGATTAATACTACAGACACTTGGATTGAAATAACGAAGACTGTTTTTAATTCACATGAGATGAAAGTTTATTTTAACGAGAATCTTGTTTCAATGAAGGCCAATATGAAAGTATTAAATGATAAAATTGCGGAAACTGAATTTGTTAATTCTGGGATCAAAAGGGGAATGAAGAAATCTCTTGAAATTTTTGAACCGGCAAAGATTACTGTTTCACAGAAGAAATTTACCATGGAGGAAGGTATTTGAATCTTGATGAAATTTTTGATACTTTGACAAAGACCATTGGAGTTATCGAAGCTGACAGGATCTTTCCATATCTTTTGGCCTTAATTATACTTATTTTATCAATAATCTTGGCAAAGGGGCTTTCTATGTTCCTAAGAAGATTTCTAAGGGACAAGTTTGACAAAGACAGATTAGGCATCCTGCTTAAAGGAAGTTATTATGGAACAATCATAATAGCTGTAATTCTAGTACTCCCTCTCTTAGGGATCAATACATCAGGCCTTCTAGTTGCAGGAGGATTCACAGGTATAGTTATAGGTTTTGCAAGTCAAAGTATAGTTGGAAATCTCATATCTGGATTATTTATAATGGTCGAGAGGCCAATTAGGATAGGAAGTCAAGTTGAAATAGATCAAATAACAGGTTTTGTTGAAGATATAGGCATAATGTCCACCATCTTAAGAGATTTTAATGGGGTATATGTTAGGATACCTAATGAAAAGGTATTTACTAATAATATTATTAACAGGGGCATTAATGTCGCACGAAGAGTAGAACGCATTATTGGTATAAGGTATAGTGATGATGCAAACAAGGCCCTAGACATAATATATGACGTAATTGAAAATCATCCGTTTATCCTAAAGAATCCAGATTCTGCCGCGTATATTGATGAGATTAAAGATGGCTCCGTTGATATCATGATTAGAGTTTGGACCCCCTCTGAACTATGGTATACAACAAAGAAGGAACTCTTATTAATAGTCAAAAACGCACTCGAAGAAGAAGGCATTCAGGTATCAATTCCATATAGGATGGTATTGTTTTCTAATGATAAGTCTAATAATAAAAACTCAAATTAAGAGTCATATTTTAATTATTTGACAAAATATTTAGAGTTGTTAGAAAATCTTTTAAAAGAATCGCTACTAATATGTATGGTGATAAAATGGTTTTTTGCGGGAAATGTGGAAAAGGCAATCCAATAGGTGCAAAATTTTGCGAAAACTGTGGAGCAACTCTAGATGAAGCCCCAGTAAAACAACAAACTACGTATGCAACTGGAAACTGGCTTTCACATGAGCATGCAGGATTCTTACCCAGATTTGTAGCATGGATTATTGATACTATAATATTGGGGATAGTAGTAAGAATTATAGCAATCCCTTTTGGTACAAGCTACTCATACGGTTATGATATGGGGTATAACACTGGTTTTAATCTAGGCGGTATTGGAACAGCCATAACTGTATTGATATCTCTAGCATACTACGTATATTTAGATGGTATGCAAGGTGCAACAATAGGTAAAAAAGTAATGAAGCTTAAAGTAGTTGGTACCAACGGTGCAATGCCAATAGGTCTAGGCCCAGGAGCTATAAGGTGGTTAATAAAGATGATACCTCTATTAAACTTAGTGGCATATATATGGATTCTATTTGATGCTGAAAAACAAGGACTTCACGATAAAATTGCCAATACCTTTGTTGTAAAAGAATAATCTTATTTATTTTCTTTTTTTATAAGAAATCTATTTAAGTCTGATATATCCTTAATTTTCATGGTATACTGCACTAGGTGTGGTAGTGAGAATCCAGAAGGCACCCTATATTGTAAAGAATGCAACGGATTCATTGGTGACGATGAAAAGAAAAAAAGAATGGATGGAAATATCTACTCATCAACTAAGAATTATCCATTTATATTTTCATATACGTATACCGAACCTTCTTCACGTGCAGAGTTATTTATAAGAATTGTATATGTCTTTGTTCTAGGTATAATTATTGAAGCTTGGGGGATTGTCGCATATCTTGCCCAAATATTTCAGTTTTTTTATGTCCTAATCTATGCAAAAAAGCATCAGGGGGCATTTGATTTTATGGCCGGATTTTTAAGATTCTACTTCAATGTGAGTGCTTATAGCTACCTTCTGACAGATGAGAGGCCCCCCATAACTAGTGAAGACACAGATTATCCATGCAAGATTACATTCTCTTTTGAGTGGGATTCAAAAAGAGTGGAACTTCTCATAAGAATTTTTTACGGATTTATCCTATCCCTAATTGCATCTGCATGGGGAATGGTAGCCTCCCTCATAGTATTCCTCGAGTGGTTTTATATTTTATTTACAACAAAGAAAAACTTTGGCCTATGGGAATTTTCAGTAAGATTTATTAACTTCTATATGAGAGTTGGCGCATATACATCGATATTAACAGATGAGAGGCCCCCATTAACAGGTGACTAAATGGATCCCCTATCTCTTCTTGCAATTGCTTTTGCCCCAGGCTTGCTGTGGGTGTGGTTTTTCTATAAGAAAGACAAGTTTGAACCAGAGCCAAAAAAAATGATAATAGTAACGTTTATTCTTGGAATAGTTGCAACGATCCCAGCAGGGATACTAAACACTTTACTGCTACCATCTTCTATCGAGCAGGCAAATATTTTATATCTGTTTTTTGCAGCATTTTTTGTTATAGGCCCAGTAGAGGAAATATCAAAATACTTGGCCATTAGGATCTATGCTCTAAAATCGAAAGAATTTGATGAGCCTGTTGATGCTATGATTTATTCTGTTACGGCTGCTTTGGGATTCGCAACTTTTGAAAATTTCTTATACATCTCCCAGTATGGTCCCTCACTTATACTAATGAGGGCGATAACAGGATGCCTTGGTCACGCAGGATTTTCAGGGATAGTTGGGTATTACGTGGGAAAGGCCAAGTTTACTTCACCTAAAAATAATAACCTTGTCTTTAAAGGTCTTGCAATAGCTGCGTTCTCGCACGGGCTATTTAATTTTGTTCTATTCACACAGACTATACTTGCATTCTTATTCATACCTCTATTGATAGTTCTAGTATATTTCTTAACAAAAAGATTGAATGAAATGTCTTCTGCGTCTCCATTTAAACCATCAGACCACTATAATTTTAAATGCCCTAAATGTAAAAAAAATGTCTTATCAGAATCAAAATTCTGCCCTGAGTGCGGCTTTAAGTTCAATAGGTAACTATTTATACCAAAATATACTCTATTGTTTACCCTTGTAGCGAGGGGTTCATGAGAGGAAATCTTTCTTCTATGAGTGAAACAGCAAATATAAGGGTAATACCCTGTCAACGGTCACCCGGTGATGTGGCATACCGCTTAGATGAATCGGGGGTTACAATGATGGGGATCAGCCCACCACGAGAGTTACCGAAGGAAGAGAGGATATCCGAACGATGAGCTTCGGAGTTAGTTAGGTGGGCGACAAATTAACTATTTTAAAAATCATTATAAAAATAGCAGGAAAAGATTTACCTTCTATAGGATTTCTGGCGGTAACTTGTAAGATCCTCGTTTGGACGCGGAGCATAATCCCTTAGAATATTAGAAATCTCTCCGTCTGTCACGCCAACATTTTTTGATAGCTGGACCATATTATTCCTAATCTCAAATAATTTTTCTCTTGCCATATCTATCCTATCTAATGAAGGGTGATCCCTTAAATATTCAAATTCTCGCAAAAGACCAGATATATCGACAGAAATTGATGTGATAAGATCCTTATACGGGTAATCACCTTTCGTTTGAAGTTCCTTGGCCAAATCTTTTGCCCTGTAAAGATGATATATGACAGCAACTATCTGCAGTTTTTCTAGATATTTTCCTCCAGGGTATCCAACTTCATAGAGTGCCGTTCTTATAGTCTTCAGGATCTCAAGCTCCGTCTGATTCTTTAATTTTGCATAAGATCCATCAAATATTGCCATATCCTCACCACCTGTTATGGGAATTGATGAGAAGATATAGTTAATCATTTTAGTTAATAATGATAAACAATAAAGGTAACATTTAACTAAATACTTTCTAATTAAAAAAACTAATATATAAAGGATTTAGGAAAAACAAGTGAATTAATTAGAATAATCACTAGAATGCGTATCGATCTTTATACCCTATAACTCTACTTTGGGAGTGTTTTGGGAAAAAATCGTACGGATAAAGACCTCTTTGCTTCATCAAGTCTTTTATCTCAGATTCATAATCACTTTTTTTAATCAAATCGGTAGGCCCTTCCTCTATGAAAAATAGAGCATGGCATATCGGTTTTAATATTCTGTAGCTTATCCCCATGAGAGGTGCTACATAGGCTACATCATACTTATCTTCAATGCGCCTCATATCAGAAAGCTCTAATCTAGGACTTCTGTCATCCCTTCTAGTTCCATCCGCAATCATGTCAACAGTTACATCTTCTAAAAAAGACTCTATAATCCATTTGTGAAGGAAAGTGATGCCATCATTTGCAAATCCATCCTTTTCAATTCGATCGACAGCTTTTTCTAGTAATTCCTTATCAATTTCATAAAGTTTAAAAGGAAATTCAAGTGCCTTTGCAGTCTCTTCAGCATATTTCCAGTTGGAGTTTATGCCAAATGTTATCGTGTAATTTGTAATTTCACAAGAAAGTATTTTTTTTAGAAAAATATTGGTAAGGGAGGAATCCTTCCCCCCAGAAAATAATACAGCCGTTTCCATAACGACTAGATCCTTCGAATCTTAAACTCCTTCTTATTGCTCATAAAAGCTCTTTCGAGGATCTGCTTTAGCATTGCATCGTCAACTTGCTTTGTGATTTTTCCTTGCTGGTAAAGCTGAATTAGTAGAAGCTCTATCTGCTCGCCTTCTTCTTTTCTCGCCAACTTCACCCTAGTAAGTCTCTCTCTGGCTTCAGAAGAGAGAAGGGCACGCAATATTTGCTGTTTCTGTAACTCAAATTCAATCTTCTGCTGTCTAGCCTGTTCATCAGCTAACGCTTGCTGTTGAAGTTCTTCTAACTTCTTCCTCTTTATGGCTTCAGCATCATCCGGCAAAAAATCACGCTTTATTAATATTTATTAAGTTCAGGTACATCTACAGCTATCTGTGTCTTAATCTCTGAGGCCTTTTTGTCAAGAAGAGACATTCCCTGTGGTGAAATTATCCTTCCCTTCTCAGCTTTCTTTATGTATCCGCCTTTCTCAAGCTGTGCAAAGATCCTTCTGATAATTGCCCCAGATGATTTTCTAAACTTTTCAGGCTTTACGCCTCTGTTCTTTTTACCACCGTAGTCGACTCTCAATGTCTCAACGCCAAGCGGCCCGTAAACATATACCTTTCTCATTATAGATGCCGCTCTTATATACCACCAGTCATTCTGATCTGGAGCTTTCTCTCTTGACGATCCGGTCTTAACAAAAGTTGCCCACTGAGGCGGTGTTAAATTCTTGTCGTTTTTCAACTCTTCCTTAACACCATCGATTAACATATCAGCAGGAACATCATATACTGTTGTAATAATACTCACCTCTCTTGGTATTAAAAAGCATTATTGTTATGTTTTAAAGCTTTTTGGTTTAGAGGGGTAAATCTTTAAATTGGAAATTGAATTTCTATAATCAGTACAAATTAAAAGCTTACATTATCTCAAAGAATGGGCAGCACTTAATGTTATAGATAGTTTTAGGTATATTCAGGGCTCTAGGGACCATCGTCTTTGCTAAAATGATAGATTACAGCGAATACTTCTTTGAAACTATATTTCAAAGAGGATTATTTGAAGCGTTAAGTATTATTTTCATACCTGCGATAGGCAGACTCATAGTTGGGCCAACAATATACAAATATTGCAAGGAATCAAAAGGGCATGGCATCCCTGACGTCATGTTCGCTATAAATGTCAAAGGAGCATTATCAAGAAATACAAAAATGGAATTCCCAGTAATAAAAGATGGGGAGCTACTAGGCGTTATCTAATAACAAAGCCAAAAATATAGATAGTAAAAAGATACCTTTTCTAAAAATCATTGACGTGATGTCCCTTCCAAACTCTGTATTTCCCTGTGATATTGTGCCAAAGGTATTGAGCATAATGGACGAAAGAAAATGTGGGAAAGTTCTAGTGCTAGATCCAGTATCAAAACAAATTATGGTATTATCTCAAAGTCTGACCTCTTAAAAGCCTACAGAATCGCAAAGGATATAGGAGACGACAAAGATAAATTTAAAATCTCTGATGGATTTGAAAGAGAGGTACCAACTGTTTCTCATAAAATTTATCACAAGATTAACGGCCAAAAATAAAAAAAACTATTTAAACTATAATACTTCTTTGGCGTCATGAAAGCTAATCATATCTCTTTAGGAATTATATTTATATCTTTTATTATCGGTGCGTTTGTTTATCCCCATGCGCCGGATATTATGCCCGCTCATTGGAATGCCCAGGGAGAAATTGACGGTTATATGGACAAATTTTGGGGGCTGTTTTTACTGCCTATGCTATCCTTTGGCCTATTTGCCCTCTTTGTCTTTATCCCAAAGTTAGAACCAAGGAAAAAAAATATAATGGATTTTAAGGATTATTATCAAAGGATAATTTTAGTAATAATAGGATTTCTTTTTTATATATACGTTCTATCAATACTATCGGCGTTTGGGTACAGATTTAATATGGTCCAGATGATGTCACCTGCCTTTGCAGCCATATTTTTCTACATGGGCGCTGCTTTGGAAAAAGTAAAGAGCAACTTCTTTATCGGAATAAGAACCCCCTGGACAATTAGCGACGATGTAGTCTGGGAAAAGACCCACAAGCTTGGTGGAAAGCTTTTCAAAGCTTCTGGGATTATAGCCCTTTTTGGAGCATTCTTTGTAGAAATAGCATTTATCATGGTTATGGCTCCAATCTTGGTTGTGTCCGTCTTTGCTGTTGTATACTCATATGTTGAATATAAGAAGATTCATAAAGGTGAATAATTGGATTTTTTAGAACTTTGTGAAAAAAGATACAGCTGCAGGAAATACCTTGAAAAAGATGTTGAAAGGGAAAAGATTGAAAGATGTCTTGAGGCTTCAAGACTTGCACCTTCTGCATTAAATGCCCAGCCATGGAGCTTTATAATTATAGATGACCCAGAATTAAAAGAGAGCGTTGCGAAAGAGACTTTTGACAAAGTGGCGTCGTTTAATAAATTCTCCCTCTCTGCACCGATACTTGTTGCTTTAGTAAACGAGAACCCCTTGATGACAAGCTTTCTTGGAAGATTTTTCCAAAGGATGGACTATACCCTTATAGATGCAGGGATTGTGGCCTCACATTTCTGCCTTAAGGCAACAGAAGAAGGCATTGGAACGTGCATCCTTGGCTATTTTAACAAAAATAACGTTAAGAAGATTCTTAAAATTCCAGGAAACAAGTCAGTTTCACTTCTTATTGCTGTTGGTTATCCGGGCGATTCCCCTCGGAAGAAGAATAGAAAATCTATAGAAAAAATAAGAAAATATAATATCTAAAAATTATGAATCATTAACAAAATCTGTTTCTAGTTTAGGGGTAGTCTTGTTGTTCCTGATTATGTTAGCCACCCAAGACTCCATGAAACTGTGCAATCTATCATATAGTTGAGAAGCTATTTCAAAATCAAGAGCTATGATCTTTTCATAGTCGTCTCTTGCCCTCTCCTTGAATCCTCTCTCAAAAAATATATTGCCCCTCTGGAAATAAGCGTCTTTAAACTCCGGGTCAATCTCTATGGCCTTGGTAAAGTCATTGATTGCATCTTCATACTTGCTTTCTTTGACATATGCCTGACCTCTTTGGTAGTGGGCTTCTGCAAAATCTTTCTTTAATTCGATTGCCTTTGTAAAGTTAATAATAGCTTTTGAATATTCCCCACTCTTGAACAATGAAAGTCCGGATATAAAAAACTTCTGTGATGCCTTATGGTGATAATGAGAATCTTCTTTTGAAGACTCATTTGAATATATGTTGTCAATTTGTTCATTTTTTATTTTAAATCCGCATTTAAAACAATAGTTGGATCCTTCCGGGAGTTTAGACCCGCACTTGAAACAGTTAGTAATGTCTTCCAAAATAACACCCCCATTCATATGTGCGTTGGTAGCCTCAATGGATATATAAGTATTTTGTAGGAAAACATAACTATTTTATAAATTTACATTAAGAAAGTATTAGCATATATGTTTGTATCGATTGAAGATAGTAAATTGTATTGATTAAAATAAAAAATACTGGGAATTATCTCAATAGAACGAATATTTGCTATAAAATCTATCAAGTAAAATCGACAACTTTATAAACTAATTACATATATTCTGTTTAGGGCCAGTAAGATGGCCAAATATATAAAGGAGTAATAAAAATGTATGGCGAAAATCGAGGCGGCTACAACAGACCACCTCGTGAAATGCACAAAGTAACGTGTGCAGCTTGTGGACAGGAAACCGAAGTACCATTTAAACCAGATGGCACAAGACCTGTTTACTGTAGGGATTGCTACCAAAAGAAGAATCCAAGAAGATATTAAGTAGTAGAGTTTTTTTGTAAAAGGTTATTTCTAATAACTATAGGAAAAGTCCTTTTATTTTTTATATTTACAAATTCTTATTCTAGAGTTAAAATTAATAGTGGCTTTGTTCTGATTGAAAGCTTTTTAGATGGGAGAATATTGTCTGAATGGTAAACAAAAGATATATAAATAGATATTTAAAAGCCTAATAAACTCGCTATTATCGGAGGAGTATCATGTCTAGAAACAAAGGACTCGGAAAAAAGAAGAGACTAAGTAAGGCCTTAAATCAAAACAGAAGAGTCCCTGTTTGGGTATGGGCCAAAACTAAACTAAAAGTTAGATCACATCCAAAAAGAAGAAATTGGCGAAAAACTTCTCTTAAGAAGTAGAGGTGAGGATTTTGGATAATAATGAAGAGAGAATGTATGTAGTACCATTAAGGAAAGTTAAAGAAGCCCCAAGAAAACAGAGGGCTGCGAGAGCAACAAGAGCCTTGAGAGAGTTTGTTGTAAAGCATTCAAAATGCGAGAATGTGAAGATTGACAAAGTCTTAAATGAAAAACTCTGGGAAAGAGGCATTGAGAGTTCTCCTTCAAAAATTAAGATAAAGGTAGTAAAGGGCGAAGAAGGAGAAGAAGAAAAGAGAGACGTCGTTACTGCTTATCTTGCGGAGTAAAGTTAATGATAAGACAGTTGAAGATCAGCGGCAATCCGTTTATTGGTATATTCAGTTTTACTAATAACAATATTACCATCGTAAGAGAAGATATTGGAGAACATGCCAAGACTCTAAAGGAAGCTCTTGGAACTGAATTAATACTAAGTACAATTGCAGCAACTGATCTAGCAGGCATTTATATTGCAGGTAACAATAACGGGATTATACTTCCTTATGTAATTGAGGACGAAGAGTTTCAATTAATAGAGGAAATGGGTATAAATAACTACATCCTTAACACAAAGGAAACTGCTGTTGGAAACCTTATCCTTTCAAATGATAAAGGGGCGATAATCAGCCCTATGTTGACAAATGAGCAGAAGCTTATTGAGGATGTACTCGGTGTTGAAACAACTGTAGCTTCAATAGGGAATCACAAATATGTGGGCAGTGTAGCAAGGACAAATAACACAGGATGCCTTGTACACAAAGAAGCTAAGGAAGAAGACATTTCTCTTATAAAAGACCTGTTAAAGGTCGATGTAAGGATGTCTACTCTAAACAGAGGGGTATCCTATATTGGGGCTTGTATACTCGTAAATGATAAAGGGGCGATTGTTGGTGAAACAACAACCGGTATCGAATTAAGTTATGTTGAAGATATAATGGGCGTATGAGGTGGGCCTTATGATGAAAACCTATACAGTTGAAGGTATTATTAAATTAAAAAGTAGCACAAAACATTTTGTTAAAGAGTTCAATGGTATGAAGGAAGAGGATGTTTTAGAAGACATCTATACCAAATATGGCTCAATTTATGGATGTAAGAGAAGAAACATCGAGATAAAGAGCATAGAAGAAAAACAAGGAGACATGTAAATGGCAGGCGAGGAAGAAGCTATAAGGAAGCTTAGTTCAGAATTGAACTACCTAAATGAGCAGTCAAAAATACTCTCAAATAACTTGTCGTTGCTATCTTCCCACAGAAACGAACTTGCTCTTTCAAAAATAACGCTAGAAGGTCTAAAAGGCACCAAACAAGGAAATGAAATCCTTATACCAATAGGCGCAGGGAACTTTGTAAAAGGAACAATAAGTGATGTTAATACCGTGATAACAACTCTGGCAAGGGATGTCACAATTGAAAAGAGCATTGATGAAACTATTTCAAAACTTGACGAAACATTGAAGGAAGTTGAAAAAAACTTAGGCCAAAATGAGGCAACACTTCAGAACATCAACGCTAGAATGAATGAAATAGAGATGCAGGCCGAAGAAATCCTTCAGAAAAAACAATAATATTTTTATAAATAATTCTTTTCTAAATTTTATAAAAAATAATTAAAAATTTATTTTAGAAGATCGTTGTATCTGTTTTCCTTTCTCTTCTTCCATCCGCCTTTATGGTAAGCGTAGCTTACAATTAAGGGCATGGCAATTGTAGCTTCTGCATAGACCATCTGTTCACTGCCACTCTCAACTTTCCCCCAGGAGAGAGCTTCCTTTAGGGTAGAGCCTGATAGAGCACCGTCCCTCTCATCAGCTACTGTTATCTGGACAGCATATTTATGCATATTAACTTCCTTTCCAAGAACATCTGCGGCAACTGGTACATCCTGTGCAAAGTTTTTTGGAACTCCCCCCCCTATCATGAAAAGGCCAGTGTCTTTTGAAGCAATCTTAATCTTTGTAAGTTCTAAGAAATCCTTTGCGCTGTCGATCGAAACTTTTGGTTTATTACCTCTCTCGTTCTGGTGATATACAAGCCCAAATCCAGCACTGCAATCTGAAAACGCTGGAACAAATATAGGAACTCCCTTCTTGTATGCTTCAAGAACCACAGAGTCATTTACTTTGGCCCCATGCTCATAAAGATACTTCCCCATTGCAACTATGAACTCTCTAGAAGAGTATGGTCTTGTTTCAAGAGAATCGGCTATTTCAGTGATTGTCATATCGCAAACTCTTAACTCATCTTCATCAATAAAGGTATCATAAATCCTATCAATCTCATGCTGCCTGAGCATTTCATCGTCAATGAAAGGTGTCCCCTGGTAGTGCTTAAATCCTAAAGCCTCAAAGAATTCCTGGTCAACGATTATAGCACCTGTTGATACAATTGCATCAACCATGTTGTGCTTTACCATGTCATGAACAACTTTTTTTAGCCCTGCGCTAAAAATGGATCCGGCAAGACACAATATAACTGAGCATTCCTTATCATCTATCATCTTCTCAAATATGTGTGAGGCTCTTGCAAGATTTTTAGCCTGAAACGCCATCTTTGAAAAAGCGTCAATAATCTCTGTTGAATCAAAACTTTTAACATCTATATGTTCTATTTCCTTACTCAATAATTCTTCTTTCGTCATAAAGCAAAAGATTATATTAAACCTTAAATATTTTTCTATATACGAAATTTTATATAATTAACAAATATCTGAATTTGTGATAATATGACAAAGATAGGCATTATAGGCGGAAGTGGTCTGGACAATCCAAAACTTTTGAAAGATTACGAAGAGGTAGCCATGACGACAAAATATGGGAACCCTTCAAGCACTTTTATGACAGGAACAATAAAAGATAGAGATGTAGTAATTCTAGCAAGACATGGAAGGGATCATTCAATTTACCCCTCTGGTGTCAATTACAGGGCAAATATATTGGCATTAAAAAATATTGGTTGCACCCACATACTCGCAACGACAGCTGTTGGATCCTTAAGAGAGGAGATGCACCCAGGACACCTTGTTTTTCCTGATCAAGTAATTGACTTCACAAAAAAGAGAGAGTATACTTTTTTTCATGAAGAAAAGGTAATACACACACCCATGGCCGACCCTTTTTCAGAGAATTTGAGAAATCTATTAATCGATAGTGCAAAAAGACTTGAGTTAAAATATCATTCCAGAGGAACTGTTGTAACAATTGAAGGGCCAAGATTTTCAACTAGGGCGGAGTCCCATATGTTTAGGATGCTTGGTGCAGATGTAATTAACATGTCGACAGTCCCTGAAGTATTTCTAGCAAGAGAACTTGAGATGGAATATGCGACTGCGGCAATGTCGACAGACTATGACTGCTGGAAGGAAAATGAAGAGCCAGTAACTTTTGAGATGATACTTGAAATATATAAAAAAAATTCTGAAAATGTAAAGAAACTTATAGTTGAAACTATTCCAAAAATATAGAAGGTGATTATACGGATAAGAGAGTAGACAGCATAAGAAGCAAGGTAAGAACAATACCAAATTTCCCAAAATCCGGTGTGATGTTTAGGGACATTACAACCCTACTAAAGGATAAAGAAGGATTAAAAGATACTGTAGATATAATCTATGAAAAGTACAAGGATAAGAAGATTGACCTTGTGGCAGGTGTTGAAGCAAGGGGATTCATTCTTGGAGGGGCACTTGCATATAAGCTCAATGCTGGATTTGTTTTGATAAGGAAAAAGGGAAAACTTCCACATAAGACTGCAAATCATGAGTATGAGCTTGAGTATGGAAAAGATTCTATTGAAGTGCATCTTGATGCCATAATGAAAGGGGACAATGTACTTTTAGTTGATGATCTGATAGCAACAGGTGGAACAGCTTTAGCCGCTTGTAAGCTCATAGAAAAGCTTGGAGGAAAAGTTGTCGAAACTGCCTTCATTGTAGGACTCCCAGAGCTCGGTGGGATGAGAAGGCTTAATGACTATGGCGTTTTCACTATTGTAGACTTTGAAGGTGAGTAAAAAAATTAATATTTCATTTTATTAAATAAGAAAGAAAAATATAATTATTTTTTAGTTGGCTCTCCAAAACATCTATCTCCTGCATCTCCAAGCCCTGGGACAATGTAGTTCATTTCATTGAGTTTTTCATCGATTACTGCTGTGACGACTTCTACATCTTTGTGTTTTGCAAGTATTTCCCTTATACCTTCAGGTGCGCTTATGACCGCAACGACGATGATTCTCTTGAAATCTCCTCTACTTTTTATCTCGTCAATTATCCTTGATATTGTGTGGCCTGTTGCAAGCATTGGATCCCCAATCATTATTATGTCATCTTTAGTAGTCTTTGGTACTTTTACGTATTCAACAGATATCCTGGATTCAGGTGCCGGACCTCTCCATGCACTTATTATCCCGGCCCTTGCCTTGGGGAATACCTTGTAAAATCCCTCTATGAAAGGGATTGCAGCCCTTAGGATATTTATCATGACTAGGTTATCTTTATCAGATATCCTGACTCCCTTTGTTGGGCAAACAGGAGTATTGATATCAATCACCGTATAGTCAAATGTCTTGGATAATTCATAGCCCATGTATCTCCCAAGCTTGTTCAATCCTTTCCTGAATATTATCGGGTCTGTTTCCTTATCTCGAAGTTCATCGACAAGTTCTTGTATAGCCAAATTTTGCTTATAAGAAATTACTCTACTATCTCTTTCAAGGTCTTCTATACCCATCTGCTACACCTATGAAGATAGCAAAAAATAGTATTTAAAGGTTAGTATCCAAGATGCGCCAAAGTTCATCCTGGTAGATCCTTTCGTGGCTTCTCGCTTGCTTTGTAATCTTTCCAATAATGCCTGATTTAATATTCTCCTTTTCTAGGGAAGCTATTATCTTTTCTGTTTTATCTTTTGGAGATATAATCATGAGCGCCCCGGATGATATCAATGCAAATGGGTTTATTTTAAGGATGTCGCATATTGATTTTGTTTCAGAGTATAGATTTACTCGTTCAGGATAGAACTCAAATCCCTTGTTTGATGCGTCAGCTATTTCATGCAAACCCCCTAAGATGCCACCCTCTGTTGGATCATGCAATGCGACTGCGCCGAGAGATGATGCAATTAAAGCTTCCTTCACAACTGAAATTTGATTTATCAGTCCCATTGCACTTTTTAAAAGACTCTGATCAAGAGATTTTGAAAGGTGATCATGTTTCGACTCTGCAAGTATTGCTGTCCCTTCAATACCAGCACCCTTTGTGAGCAGGATGTCGTCCCCTTCTCTTGCTCCGCTTGTCGAAACGTATCTATCGGCGAAGCCAATCATCGTCCCTGATAGTATAAGATCTGTTACCTTAGATGAAATTTCTGTGTGGCCCCCGACGATTGAGATACCAATTTCCTTTGCTGCCCGCTCTATATCCTTTGATATTTTTTCTAGATCTTCTTCTGTCGTGCCTTTTGGCATTATTATTGTGGAAAGGAAAAACATCGGCTTTGCGCCCATCGAGGCAACATCATTTGCACAGACATTGACAACATGAAAACCTGCATTTTTTCCAGCGCCTGTAATTGGATCCTGGGATACCACCATTTTCCCTGGAAGATTAGACACATCAATTACTGCTGCATCGATTCCGACATTTGGCCCAACAACAATTTCACTCTGTACGCTTCCAAGGTAAGGGAACACCCTCTTTGAAAGTATCAAACCGTCAACCTTGCCGTCAGGTAAAAATCTCATGAAGTTTCTTTGGAATCTGTTTTAAAAAGGTTACCACTTAGAAAGCCTTATAAAGTGCGTTAGGAAAAGTGCTCTACAGTCATTAAGGTGATTATTATGGCAGGACTTAGACCATCAAGAATTGACAGAATGGTAAATAGGCCGAATTATACGAGAAGAGAGTATGTAAGAGCAGTTCCTGGGATGAAGGTAGTCCACTTTGACATGGGGGAGCTTGGAAAGAAGTTTCCTTACGAAGTCTACATGGAAAGTAAGAATGCTTGCCAGATAAGGACAAATGCCATGGAAGCATCAAGGATTGCTGCTAACAGATATCTTATGAAAGTACTTGGAAAAACAGGTTTTCATTACAAGATAAGAACTATACCTTTCCAGATTATTAGAGAAAATGCAATGGCTTCCGGGAAAAAGGCCGACAGGTATGGTAACGGAATGAGGCTTTCCTTTGGAAAACCTATAGGTTCAGCTGCAAGAATTGACAAGGGGCAGAGAATAATGTCCGTCTGGGTAGAAAAAGAGGGGATTGAAGAAGCAAGAATTGCAATGAGAAAAGCAGCTATGAAACTCCCAACTACTGTAAAAATAGATGTCCAAGAAAGAAACTAATATTTTTTAATACTTTTTTAATTAAAAATTTTAAAATTAAATTTATTATTATCTAGATAGATTATAGTAAACTGAATAGCCATCTTCTACTGCGTAAACATTGTTAATGTTTCTATCGACTAAGAACTGTGCGCCACTGATGGATTTTTGACCGGTGTTGCAGTATAAAACAACTTTTTTGTCTTTTTGTATCTGAGTTATCATTACACCAAGTTTGTTATAAGGGATGTTGACTGCCCCAGGTATATGGCTTTCAGCAAACTGCTCTTCTGTTCTGACATCAATTAGATAAATATCTTCTTTGCTATCGATCAACTGCTTCAGCTGAGATGCGGTCAAAGTTTTGTAAGTTGCTGCCACAATGGGCTGATTTGTAATTTTAGATATGACTTGAGATGTGTATTGATCAACTGCTACCTTTGTAAAGTCCCTATCTGAGCCTGCAAGGACGAAAACCTTCTGTTTCATTTTAAAGAAATCACTTGTCTCATAAATCAGCTTATAGTCACCATTTCTAAGTGTATTTTGATCAGTTTCAGAAAGTATCCTTTTAGACAGATCACCTGTGTGTTCTTCAGAGTCCGGCCCTCCAAGTATTATTATGTAGTCATATGCGGTGTAACCTGAGTCTTTGACCCCAAAATAATCAACCATAAGGTTATTCTTCCTCAGTAAAGAAATAAGGTCAGGGTTCATTCCAAGGTCAATAGAGTTTGCAACGACTGCAACGTTTCCCTGTGCAATTACCCCAGGCACAAAACTTAATGAAAGCGCCAATAAAAGAAGTATTGAAATTGTTTTCCTTCTCATTTTAATCACAAAAGGTAATTTTAAAAATCAAATATAAAAGTTTCTGTTATTAAATAAAGAGAAGGATAATTGAAATTTATTCATGTTCTATTATGCCGCCTATAGATCTTGAGCTTTTTAACCCCAATATCCTTGAAATCTGTTCCATCGGTAGTTTCTTCTGTAAATGAGGCTCTTGTGGCATTGGTTTCGGCAATATGTTTCCAAATCCTACATACCCAGCGTTATCATTTATCATCAAATAAGTCTGCTTTATCCAGTCAGGCCCCCTTGCTATATTTGACATTCTAACTTCATCTATACTGCCTTTGAAGAATTTTTGAGAACCTGCGTCAGACCCTATGTAAAAGTTTCTATCACTGACGTTTGGGGCTCCAATGACCTCAGTTTCAGCTGCCTTTTCGCCATCAACATACAGAGTCATTTTTGCCCCATCGTAAGTGACAACTAGGTAGTACCAACTATTTGTTTGAGGTAATTTCTTACCCCAATCTAAAGTTTTCATGCCTATATCTTGAAAATATATATGGCCTTGCCATCCCTGCCATTTGTCTTGACCAAGGCCTTGTCCGTCCCAATCCCCTTTCTGGGCTATTTTTGTAGTTAAGTTGTTATTGGTAGTATTGACCCATGATTCAATGCTAATAGTAGAAGGTGTATTTAATGATAGGGAGTTACCACAATCTATGTAACTGTTATCCAAGGTGAATTTGACTGCACCGTTTATCTTGCCCAAAGTATTTTGCTCCACATCGTGAAGAATCCCATTATTACTGTTGGATGTCGAATCTATAGCTGCGCCTGATATTTCTTCAAGGTGCTGGACTAAAAGATAATTACTATCCCAAACAGCCGAGGGGTTTTGACCAGATTCTACATTGCTATTCCCATAATACATCCAGATTGAAACGTTCGGAACTGTTAATGTGGGTATTCTAATCCATACGATAGCACGTGTAGCATCGTATGACTCAATCTCATAATCCAAAAGTAATGAGCTATCGGTATTTGTAAACCTAATATCGTTATAGTTATTCTGCATTTCCCCTTTATAAGGAACTTTTACATATGCGGGAAAATTATTAAGAACTGAATATCCAGCATTCACTATTATTATCTGCTCCCTATATCCCCAGTCATCATCCCACCAAGATTGATCTTCTGCTATGGAAAAAGTGATAGAAGTAAAACTAAATATTATTAAGATTATCGTGATAAAAAATGCTTTCTTAAATCTATCTCTATTTGATATGATCCTCATTAGGAAGTATTCTCCATTTGATATTTAAATGTTTGGAAAAGAAAAATGAATAAAATAATTCATTGTTCATCTTCAATGTGGTTTTTCTTATAATTATTTTTAATAATTGACAGTATTGCCTCTATTTGTCCAGCGAATTTTTTCTGCCAAGGGTAGTATTTAACATTTGCTGATACTTTATTATTTATAGAACCAGGCCCTGCATTAGTACCCCACCAATTAAATCTTCCATCAACTATTGAAGGGGCTTTTGCATCGCCAATATCTGGGCGAAATGTCGAGGTGATACCAAATTCATCGTTATTTATTATGTCATTATAGTTTGCTACTACTACTATAGTAACTGGATCTTGAGCTTCTTCAACTTCAATTCCATTATAGTTTTCTTTAATTAGATTATTAGTTATTGTTGCTTGTGAACCTTCTCCACCGAATGTATGGACATATATCCCAGCTGAACTCCATCCTCCCCAAGTACCTTGGCATTTTGTAATGGTGTTTCCTTTAATGACCGCTTGTCCTCCATTTCCAACTTCAATGCCATAATCAATGAAAGATATTCTGGGATCAAGAGTGTCTGGTACTCCTGGCCCTTTACCTGTATATGTGTTGCCTTCTATTTTGGCTATGCTACCAGTTCCGCAAAATATCCCGATTCTTCCTATATTTGAAAAAGTATTGTTCTTGACATTAACTGTGCTTGATTTAGTCTCTCCCCAAATGCTTATCGCTCGTGCCAATGGCTCTCCTATCCCACTTGCCTCAAGAAAATAGTATTGAATGTTTTTAAAAACACAGTTTTCAACTGTTCCAGAACCATCATGAAAATAAAGACTGATACAAACTTTTCTATTTGGATGATCTCCGTCAAATGTGATATTTCTGAAGTTTACATTATCTCCTGTAACTAAAAACAATGCTCTTCCATCTCCCCCATTAGTAGTATCAAAACTGGGCTTTATAATAACAGATTCTTTACTTGATCCTACTAGAGTTAAATTTTTATCGAGTATAATTTGGGCTGTAACTATATAAGTTCCGGGATTCAAAAATAGGGTATCCCCTGGAGATGCAGATGAAACAGCAGCTTCTAAAGTGCCAGTACCTGGATTTACAGTAATAGTAGCTGCGCTAACAGGATTAATTACTATAAATATAGAAGCGACTAATAATATACTTATAATCATTGAATTTATTTTCTTCATAATATTTCACCTCTATTGCGAAACAATAACGTTTAGTCATAATATATTATTTTACTAGTATATAAATCTTTTGGTTGCAATAATATATAAAAAAATTATTAATAATATTATATATAATTATACAATGATTTATTAAATTGTTGGCGATAATTTAAGAATAAATGAAGAGAAAAGGTAAATAAAGAAGCCTAAATAACTCCCTAAAGGAAAAATTAGCCGGAAAAAAATAGGGGAAAATTAAAGAAGTTTTTTACCTTTTTCTGTGAGCTCGATTTTCTTATCCCTTCCGTTTCTATGAACAATAACATACCTATTAGTTTCAAGATATCTAATATTTTTTCGGATAGTGGGTCTTGTAATACTAAGCTCTTTTCCTATACTTGAGTACGAGGGATTTACGCCTAATTTATTCTGATTTAGAATATAATAAATCATATCAAGCAGCTTGTGATTTATTGACTCGGAAATTTTCGGAATAATAGATTTTGTTTCCTTTTCTAAAATCTTGAGCTGTTTTGAGTCAAAGGTATTTTTATCAACTGAAATGATAATAATATTTTTCCTAAAGTAGGCAAGTTCTCTAAGCTCATTAATAAATTCATATAACTCCTTAAATCCATTATTTAAGGCAAGATAATCAATACTGTCTAAGAATAGAACGCTTTTATAATTGATATTGGAAATAAACTCCTTTAGTTTTGACAAATTTGATGAAAGGGCTTTAGGCCCATCTCTTTTTGAAATCCAATAATAATCAAAATTAATATCCTCAGAATCGAAGTAATCCCTATTTTCCCTAGAGATAATAATTCCTTTGTAACCTATATCGACCAGTTCCTTAAAGGCATCAAAAGGCAGAGACCCTGATGGCTCCTTTGAGAGGTATAAATTGCCATCTTCAAGGTCATATTTTAATAGCTGCTTCTTTAGATCATCTTCTTTTTTCTTTTGCTCTGAAATATCCCTTATGATGCATATAATAGATTTTTCACCTTTAACTTCAATCTTACTAATGCTGACTTCCACAGGAAATACGTCGCCGCTACTTTTAATGAAATAGGTCTCAAGAGAAAATCCAGAAGCATCAAATTCCTTGAAAAGGATGTGCTGCAATCTATTTGTTTCAAGAGGTGAAGTAATGTCAAATATATTCATGTTGTCCAAGAGCTTTTCTTTAGTGTATCCAAGTATATTTATGGTGGCTTTATTTGCATCTACTACAATGAAATCATTATTTAAGATTAATATAGATTCTTGAGCATTTTCAAAAAGGGCTTTGAATTTTATTTCAGAATATTTAATCTTTTCTTGGAGTTTTCTATTTTCCGTTATATCGTTTCCTATAGCAAGAATGGCCGATAGATTGCCCTTATCATCATAAATCGGCTTGTTGGACCAGTATACCCAGACTTTTTCGCCATTTTTCTTAATATTCTCATTTATGTGTATGCCGAACTCTTTCGAATGCGTATGGATATCATTCACAAGATTTCTAAGATTACGACCCGTGGATTCAAATTCTGGCACGATAGTCTCGTAGACATTTTTTCCAATTACCTCATCTTTGGTAAAACCAAAAAAATATACCCCATATTCATTCATTGAAAATATTTTGCCTTTACTATCAAATACTAAAATAATGCTGTTTGCAGACTCAACTATCTCTTTATATTTTATCTCACTTTTCTTTAAATCCTCTTCGGCTTTTATTCTTGTGATGGTCCCACCAATCTTCTGTGACAATAGGATAAGGATCTTCTTTGAGGTATCTTGGATCTCATCCTTAGCATGGCTCCCAAGGCTTAGCATGCCTAGGATTTTATTATGATAAAAAAATGGAATTAATGCAATTGATTTTATTTTTTCCTTATTTATTAAGAGATTAATAATTTCTTTTCCTAAGATCTTCGAGTATTCTTTGGTATTGGCAAATATCGGAGAACCATTCTTGATTATTTCTGCAGGAACAGAATTATTATCTATGTTATAAGCTGCGTCCACATACTCTTTTGATAAATTTCTATGGAATTTGAGTATGAATTTTTTAGTATCTTCCTCAAATAGGTAAACACCCCCGCAGTCTACATCCCCAATATCAAATGCTGTATTCAAAACTTCTTCAAGCGCCAATTCCATATTATTTATTCGACTTAGTTTTAAATTAAGTTCTGATTGAGCTATAATTAATTTTTCTAAATTTTTTAAATTAGAGATATTTCTTACTATATGAATAACTCCATCAAGTTTATCATTTTTTAGAATCGGAGAGGAGTTCACTTGCACTGAGATCCTGCCTCCGCCTTTTTTCAGGTACTCCATTTCATATGCGAATACCCCCATATTTCCACTTAGCCTCTTTACCTGAATTTCTTCCAAAATATTATAGTATTCAGGAGGTACTAACTGGACTGGATTCATATTTAAGAGTTCATCTTCAGAATATCCGCTTTCTTTGATACCAGTTTCATTGACATATGTTATTTTTCCTTCGGGGTTATGGATAAAAACCATGTCCGGGGCATTCTCTATAACAAGATTATACCATTGCTTAATGAGATCAGAATCATCACATATTTTATTACTAGCAGATTTCATGTACGCCCTCGGTTTTAAACTTCAAAGTGACTATAGTTCCCTTAGGTGTATTATCGTTGACTTTAATTTGACCCTTATGCCTTTGGATTATTTTTTTGGCGATATAAAGACCAAAACCTGAACCTTTGGTAGGCCCATAACTAAAACCTTCTTCAAACACTTTGTCCTTGATATCTGAGCGAATCCCAACACCATTGTCGGCAAAGGATATCTCGCAATACTCCCCTTCTCTTTTTAAACTAACATCTATCTTATCGGCCTTTCCATGAATTTTAGCATTTCGAACAATATTATCAAAAACGGTAGTTATTGATTCATCTACTATTATCTTACAATTTCCAACTATATTGAGTTTAATTTCAGGATAGTTCTTAACAAGCTCAGAAAATTTATTTTTCACGTCAAATAATTTAATTTCTGAAGGTTCCACCTTTTTATTGAAGACTTTTTCAAACTCCCTTGAATTCTCAATTAACTTAACACTCTTTGAAATTGCCGTCATAACAAGTTTCTTGATGTCCTCATCTTCTGTGGATATGAGGTCACAAAAGTTCAAGGCAACATTAAGATCATTTAATATATCATGCCTCAAAACATTATTCAGAGAATTTTGATTAACTTCGGTTCTATTCCTGCTATTGGTTAAATTTATATACCAATAGCGGGTTTTAGTTGTCATGGACAGCTTGATTGATTTTGCCTTGAAAAGAGAGTATGAACGCCTT
>Ga0172382_10000967_pt1 | contig 52969 bp, 29 predicted proteins | sample Leawel138RmetaG_FD_122245 | JGI IMG/M metagenome (GOLD analysis project Ga0172382, IMG submission 122245) | Leachate microbial communities from a municipal landfill in Southern Ontario, Canada - Leachate well 138R metaG | ecosystem: Engineered > Solid waste > Landfill > Unclassified | place... | reverse complement strand
ATGTTTTTAGGCCTTACGGCAATGGCGCAGCAAGCCGCCGACACGCTGAGCCTCGACCTGATCTTTACCACCCGCACCTTTGCGCCTAAGTCGGTGCGCGGCATCCGCCCGATGAACGACGGCACGCGCTACACCCAGATAAAACGCGACTCGATAAACGCCTACAGCTACCAAACCGGGCAGCTCACCGATGTAATCGTTACCTCCGATCAGTTGATCCCCGACGAAGGGACAGAACCCATTGCATTGTACGATTATGAGTTTAACGACGACGAAACCAAAATCCTCTTCGGCACCAACACCGAACCCATTTACCGCCGCTCTTCGCGCTCGGATTATTATATTTTTGATTTAAAAAATAAAGAGTTAAAACTCCTTTCCGGAAACGGAAAACAACAGCTGGCTACCTTTTCGCCGGATGGTGAAAAAGTTGCTTTTGTCCGCGACAACAATCTTTTTATTAAAAACTTAACAACCAACGAGGAGCGGCAGATTACCTTCGACGGAAAGGCCGGCAGCATCATCAACGGCACCACCGACTGGGTGTACGAAGAGGAGTTTGCCGTGGTGAAAGGTTTCGACTGGTCGCCCGACAGCCGCCACCTGGCGTTTATGCGCTTCGACGAATCCAACGTAAAACAATGGCAGCTCACCACCTACGGTGAGCTGTATCCCGAAAGGAACGAATACAAATATCCCAAAGCCGGCGAAGACAATTCCGTGGTTACGGTTCAGGTTTACGATGTTAGTTCGGGCAAGATTATGCCTGTGGATGTAGGCGAAGAAACCGACCAGTACATCCCGCGCATCTTCTTTACGCCCGATCCGCAGGTGCTGGCTGTGTTGCGCGTCAACCGGCTGCAAAACCATCTCGACGTGCTCTATGCCAGCCTTGCCGGCAGCGGCACCCGCACGGTTTACAGCGAGGACAACCCGTATTATATCGAAGACAGCAACTACGACAATCTGGTGTTTTTGGGCGACGGCAGCCGCTTTATCATCACCAGCGAACGCAGCGGCTTCAACCATGTTTATCTTTATAATATTAATAAAAAAGAAATGAAAGCCCTCACCAGCGGCGACTTCGACGTAACGGAACTGATAGCTGTGGATGAGAAAAATGAAAAGGTCTATTATCAGGCTGCGCTGCCCACCCCAATGGACCGGCAGATTTTTAGCGTAAGCTTCAACGGGAAAAACAAGACGCTGCTCACGCCGCGCAAAGGCACCAACACCGCCCGCTTTAGCGCCGACAACAATTATTTTATCCAAACCTGGTCGGACGCCAACACGCCGCCGGTGTACTCGGTAAACAAAGGCAAAGACGGCGAGATCATCCGCACCCTCGAAGACAACCAGGAGCTGTTGGTCACCCGCGCAAAATACAATTTGCAGCCGCGCACCTTTTTCACCATCACCACCCCCGAAGGCGTTACGCTCAACGCCTGGAAAATTTTGCCTTTCGATTTCGACAGCACCCGGCAATACCCGGTGCTTTTTGATATCTATGGCGGGCCGGGATCGCAAACCGTTACCAACAACTACCGCGGTGGCGAACTTTACAACCAGTATCTGGCGCAGCATGGTATCATGGTTGTGTCGGTGGACAACCGGGGAACGGGTGCCCGTGGCGAAGCTTTTAAAAAAGTAACTTACCGGCAGTTGGGCAAATACGAAACCATCGACCAGATTGAAGCGGCGCGCTATCTGGGGCAGTTGCCGTATGTGGATAGCAACCGCATTGCTGTGTTTGGCTGGAGCTACGGCGGGTTTATGTCGACGTTGCTCATGACCAAAGGTGCCGGCGTATTTGATGTGGGCGTGGCCGTGGCGCCCGTCACCAACTGGCGTTATTATGATAATATTTACACCGAGCGGTTTATGCGCACACCGCAGGAAAATCCCGAAGGTTACGACGACAATTCCCCCATCAATCATGTGGAGAAATTGCAGGGCGATTTTCTGCTCATCCACGGCATGTCCGACGACAACGTGCATCCGCAAAACAGCATCGACCTGATAACGGCGCTGGTGGCCGCCGACAAGGATTTCGACATGATGTTTTATCCCAACTCCAACCACGGCATCTACACCGGCAAAAACACGCGCATGCACCTTTACAAAAAGATCACACGGTTTTTGCTGGAGCACCTAAAGTAGAGAACCGGGATTTATTTGGGATGGCTCTGAGACAGAATTTTGTTGCCCGCTGATCACTAACTCCGGCCTTTAGGCCGGGGCAAAAAAGCAAAAAAGTTTCAGTAAGCTCTATCCCAAATAATCAGAATGTTGTGATGAGTTGGTGGAAAGATACTGATGTAAAAGTGTTGCGGGCTAATGTTCTAACTTCCTTGCTGTCGTCTTTATCACCTCCCAGGCCAGCGCTACATGATGTTGCTGCGTATGCGTTTGCCCGACCACCATGCGCAACGTATATTTTGTGCCGAGGGTAGTGTGTGAGATAAAAATCATGCCGGAACGATTTACGCTTTCGAGAAGTCGCTGGTTGAGCTTGTTCAGCGCCGCCTCATCGTCGCTTCTGTGCGGGTTGTACCTGAAACAAGCTGTTGCCAGCGGCGCCGGCGCCAGCAATTCCCATTGTGCATCCTCATCCACCCACCTGCCGAAATCCGTTGCCCATCGGATGTGGTTGCCAATGGTTTGCCGAAGCGCATCCACGCCATAGCTGCGGATAACGAACCAGAGTTTGAGTGCCCTAAAGCGGCGCCCCAGTTGGATGCCCCAGTCGCGGTAGTTGTTCACGGTGTCGCCTTCTTTGGTTTTGAGATATTCGGGCAGGATTTCAAAGGTACGGATCAGCGCGGCTTTGTCGGCGACGAAATAGGCGCTGGCGTCGAAGTTGGTAAACATCCATTTGTGTGGATTAAACACATAGCTGTCGGTCATCTCCACGCCATCAATCATGTAGCGCAATTCGGGCAGCACCATGGCCGACCCGGCCCAGGCGGCATCCACATGCAGCCAAAGGTTGTGCTTTTGGCAAATGGTGCCGATTTCCTTCAGCGGATCAACGGCCGTAGAGCCGGTGGTGCCGATGGCTGCAATCACTGCCAGCGGAACATGTCCGGCGCTAAGGTCGCTGATGATGGCCTCGTCTAAAGCGGTGGGGAGCAGGGCAAAATTTTCATCGACAGCAATTTTGCGCAGACTCTCGCGCCCAAAACCGGCTATTTTTACAGCTCTTTCTATCGACGAATGCGCCTGTTCCGAGCAGTAGAGTGTAAAGGAGGGCTGGCTCTGAAAACCGCCGGCGTTGATGGCGTAGTTGGTTTTTGTTTCACGGGCGGTAAGCAACGACACCAGCGTAGCAGTAGATGCCGAATCCTGAATAACACCAGAAAAGTGGCGGGGCAGCCCGGTCATATCGCGCAGCCATTCCATCACGCGCTGCTCCAGTTCTGTTGCTGCCGGCGAGGTGCTCCAGCTCATACATTGCGCCCCCAGCGCCGCAGTGAGCAGTTCCGCCAGCACCGACGGGTAGCTGTTGTTGGCCGTAAAATAGCCATGCCAGCCGGGATGCTGCCAGTGCGTAATGCCCGGCATGATTATCTTTTGGAAATCCTCAAAAATACGATCGAAATCCTCACCGTGTGCCGGAGCTGCCGCAGGAAGCTGCTGCAAAATATCGCCGGGAGCCACCTGCGACTGTACCGGATAAGTTTGGATGTTTTCAAAATAATCGGCTACCCAGTCGATGAGCTGATGGCCGTGCGTGCGGAAGTCGTTTAAGTTGATCATCTGTACAATTTTTATGAATTGTCAAAAGTAGAAATTTTGCTGAATGCGAACAAACCTACTTGTCCGCGAATTTCCACCAATTAAGCGAATGGGCGCGAATTACATCAACATAGAGATTCAAAATAAAAATGTAGCCGATACAGAAAAACAATTAGGAACCGTTGTCATTCAACACAAAATTGTAATTTTGGCTCCGCGATGGCAGACAAAGCATTCATAACACCAAATGTTCTAAAATGGGCAAGAGAATCGGCACGAATGACCGAGGAAACTGCTGCTGCCAAGGTTTCTGTGCCTATCGACAAACTAAAAGATTGGGAAGCAGGCACAAGCCAACCTACCATCAGGCAAGCACAAACATTAGCGAAAGCTTACAAAAGACCTTTTGCATTGTTTTTCCTGCCAGATATTCCCCGTGACTTTCAGCCATTACAAGACTTTAGAAAATCAGGATCTAAAGCATTGACAACTTCTTCCATTTTTATAATTCGTGAAATTCAGCAGAAACAAGCGTGGATTAGTGACGTGAATTCAGAAAACAATGAAGAAAAACTATCTTTTGTAGGACGATTTACAATCGATAACAATCCGCAAAAAGTAGCTCAGGATATTCTATCCACCTTAAAAATTAATCCCGCATCTTACAAATCAGAAAACCCAATAAAAGAGTGGATTGATGCAGCGGAAACAAACGGAATCTTCATTTCAAGAACAAGCTTCATACACACACGACTTAAATTAGATTCGGAGGAGTTGCAGGGCTTTGCTATTGCTGACCCATATGCTCCATTCGTTTTTATAAATTCTGACAATTGGAATGCGCCACAACTTTTTACCCTTGTTCATGAGCTCGCACACATATGGATTGCTGAAACCGGGATTTCTAATGAAGTAGAACCTGAATTAAAACAGAAAGATAAACTTCATCCGGTCGAATTATTTTGCAACGAAGTAGCCGCAAATGCTTTGATGCCAAAAGAAATTGTATTAAGTTTCGACACGGCTTCATTTCAATCCTCTAAAGAAGTTTTTAAGGCTGCCAGGCAATTGGGAGTAAGCTCATTTGCATTATTGGTAAGAGCTTTAAATCTCGGCATCATTTCGACCTCTGCTTATCAGAAACTAAAAGGAGAGGCAGACATTGATTTTGCTGAGTATTTAAAAAAAGAAGCTATAAAAAAAGCAAAACTAAGGAAGAAAGAGAAGCCAGGCGGACCGAACTATTATTTGCTCCAATCGAACAGAAACAGCAGGTTATTTACCCAAACAGTATTAGACGCATTTCGTGGTGGATTTATCGAACCGACATTGGCAAGCAACCTTTTAAATGTTCAAATAAATAAGTTTCAGAAATTAGAAGCCCAACTGTATAGATGAGCACAAAAGCAAACAAATATTGTTTGGATGCCAATGTGTTAATCCAGGCTTGGCAAAAATACTACAACCCAAAATTTTGTCCGGACTATTGGGAGATTTTAATTGAACTCGGCAGTCAGGGAACGATTTTCATTCCTGAAGAAGTTTATAAAGAGATCGTTCGAACTGAAGACGATCTTTCAAAATGGTTAAAAGAGAGCAAAATTCCCATCAAGAAAATTAGTGAGCCAGTAACTTTCTGCCTGCAAAAAATTTATTCTGCTAATACAATTCACCAAAATTTGGTTGACAACACTAAAGCTCGTTCATTAGCGGATCCTTGGGTTATAGCACACGCTTTGCATAAAAACGCAACAGTGGTGACAAAGGAAGAAAAAGTGACAGCATTGAGTTCCAAAAGAATAAAAATCCCGAATGTTTGTGACAATATGGAAATTAGATGAATAAACGACTTCCAGTTCATCGACGAGCTAAACATCAAATTCAAATGTTCGTTGAGATACTAACAAATAGTGTCGGGATGCTTTTCCATTCCGTATTCTTTTTAATTTTGGCATTTTTTAAGAATGAAGGTTTGGCGTATGAGAAAGAAATATTTGATGAAAACAATAAAACCTGCAAACATCCGCAGCATACCGACGGATATGATTGGAGAATATGAAGAGACAGGAAGTTAGCGGCAAGCAATGACACCGCGGCAAATATCAGTATAGCTTTGAAAACCAACAACCTTTTCCATTACCTTTGCAATAAAATTTATGAATATATACACATTAAATAACATACTACAAGAAATTAAAGACGTTCCGGTCAACAGATTGGAAGAGCTTTATCAACTTATTCATTCATTGACACCGAAAACCAAACAGTCAGAAAGTTTAAGAGAAAAGATACTTACGTTTGGTGGTGCTTTTGGCGACATGAGTGAAAAAGACTATGCGAACTATCTGAACCAAACAAAAAAAGTAAGAACGCTATTTTATGACCGCAATACTGACTTATGAAACTAACCCAAATGTTGGCCAGCCGCTAACACCCCATTTGCAATAGCCCGCACAACGGCAAAAACAATCGCCTCCAAACCTTCTCAAAAAACAAAACTAAACCACAAAACTAATCGCTATGAATTTTAAACAAATACTGATTGCAACCTTAATCCTAACCAGTTTGTCAGGGTGCCAATCGCAACAGGAAAAGAGAACAACGGAAAAACCACGCATCGCCATTGCCGGACTGGCCATAGAGTGCAGCACCTTTTCGCCGGCACAAACCACCGAAGAAGGCTTCCGCAAGCGTCTGGGCGAAGAGATATTTTCGTATTACCCATTCCTGCACGAAGATTCAGCCACACGGCAACGGGCGCAATACTTCCCTACCCTGAGAGGGCATGCAATCCCCGGCGGAATTGTTACCCGCGCCGCCTACGATACGCTGATGACACAAATGCTGCAACTGCTCAAAGAGAACCTCCCCTACGATGGCCTCTTTTTCGACATACACGGCGCCATGAGCGTGGTGGGACTCGACGACCCCGAAGGCGATATGATCCGGCGCGTCAGGGAGGTTATTGGTAAAGATGCCCTGATTTCCACCTCCATGGATTTGCATGGCAACGTGTCGTGGCAACTGGCCCATCAGTCCGACCTGATTACCTGTTACCGCTTGGCGCCGCACGAAGATGCCATCGAATCGAAAAAACGGACGTTGGTAAACCTGCTCGACCGCTTAGAATCCGGTAAAGGCAAACCCGCCTATAAGGCTTGGATTCCCGTTCCCATTCTGCTGCCCGGCGAAAAAACCAGCACGCGCATCGAGCCGGCAAAAAGCCTCTACGCCCAGGTCGACCCGCTCACAAAACAACCGGGTGTGCTGGATGCCGCCATTTGGGTAGGCTACGCATGGGCCGATGAACCACGCAACAAAGCGGTGGTGATGGTTACCGGCGACGACAAGCAGCAGGTAAAACGTTCGGCCGAAACGTTGGCGCAGTCATTCTGGGATGTCCGCGGGCAGTTTGAATTTGTTGCCCCCGTGGCTCCGCTTGATGAATGTTTGGAAATGGCCATCCACAGCGACAACAGGCCTTTTATCATCAGCGATATGGGCGACAACCCCACCGCCGGTGGTGCCGGCGACGTTACCTGGACGCTAAAGCAAATACTCGAACACGACGCTTTTAAAAAGCCGGATGGCCCGTCGTTGATTTACGCTTCACTGCCCGGCCCCCAACTTATCGAGAAAGCCATCGAAGCTGGTGTGGGCGGAAAGATAGAAGCCTTTGCCGGAGCAGAGATCGACAACCGGTATGCTGGTCCCGTCATGCTGAAGGGGATTGTAGAAGCCATTCGCCATGGCGACAACAACGCCGAAACCGAAGTAGTGGTTCGTGTGGGCAGCGTACAGGTTATTGTTACCAAAAAACGGAAACCCTACCACTACGAATCCGATTTCACAAACCTGGGCTTAGATCCGCGCAAAGCGAATATTGTAGTAGTAAAAATCGGCTACCTCGTCCCCGAGCTGTACGACATGCGCGGCGATTGGATTATGGCATTCACACCCGGCGGCGTCGACCAGGACTTACATCGGCTGCCCTACCAAAGGATCGATCGCCCCATATACCCGCTGGACGAAGATATGGCCGACCCGGACTTAACCGCCCGCTTTGTACCGCTTTCGCACGAAGAGTAAAGTAATCCCGGAGGTGCTTTTTTAGAAATTTGGCTATCTTTGAATCATGAAAAACAGCAGGAATAATCATAAGCAGGAGAAGCGAAATGAAAGTTACAAATAGAAAATATTTGGATCAATATTCGGCCGCAATTGGCAATCAAATTTCTTCTCTAGTTGCGAAGGTTGATTTTTCGGAAGATAATGGAGGGTTTGATTACTCAACAAAACTTCAGCAGTTTATTCTTCTAACATAGAGAGCAATAGCATCGATTTGAATTCTTACATGAACTATGAATTGACGAAAGAGAAATTTAAAACAGGAATAGAGATAAAGGAAATCGAAAACTTAATCGAAGCATACCGATTTGCACAAAAAAACCAACTTTCAGAAAAAAAACTTATTGCATTGTCACCAAGTGTCTTCCGAAACACTCTTAATCAAAAATAAAAGAGGGCGCTATCGCGTGGAGCCGGTCGGCGTTTTTGGTGGTTCAGGCATGGCATACCTGGCAGTTGAACCCGAATTCGTTAATAGAGAAATGGAGTTGTTCTATAACCAAATCTCCGAATTACTTGCTGATAACCTGAATGAAAAAGAGGTGTTCTATTTTGCCTCTCTTATCCATTTGCGATTTGCCCACCTTCATCCTTTCAGGGATGGAAATGGCAGAGCAGCACGGCTGCTTGAGAAATGGTTTATTACAGAAAAGCTTGGACAAGATTTTTGGAAAATTCCTTCAGAAGAATACTATAAAAACAATCAGGCGAAATATTATGAAACAATAAATCCAGGCGTCAACTTTTATGAATTGAATTATGACAGATGCATTGGCTTTTTGGAGATACTTCCAAATTGTCTCAGATAACAACCGCCACGGCACTACACGCAATATCCAACTGTGCAAGTACCACTTGCACAAAACGATAATGAAATAGTGCAAGTGCCGCTTGCACAAATAACATGGTATCATCATATCAGCTTGCTTACTAAAATAAAAAATCCTTCGGAAAGAGCGTTTTATATCATCGAAACTGCCCGTAACGAATGGAGCAGAGATGTTAGGTTACTTCAAATACAAAGCAAACTTTATGAACGAAGTGGGAAGGCACTCAATAATTTTAAGGCAACACTTCCCGATTATCAATCAGATTTAGCAAAAAGCGTATTTAAAGACCCCTATAATTTTGGGTTTTTAAATCTTTCGGCACGAATAAAAGAGAAGGTGGTTTTTCTCTATCATTGATGTAATTGAAATTCTAACTGGCAGCCCAAGGCCACGGAAATATTGGAACGCCTTAAAAACAAAACTCAAAGCAGAAGGGAGTGAACTGTCCCATAATATGGGACAGTTGAAAATGGAGGCTGAAGATGGTAAAATGAGAATGACTGATGTAGCCGATACAGAGCAATTATTCAGGCTCATTCAATCAATCCCATCGCCCAAAGCAGAGCCTTTTAAATTATGGCTGGCACAAGTGGCCAACGAACGATTGGACGAAATGCAAGACCCCGAGTTGAGTATTGACAGAGCTTTGGAGCAATATCTAAAACTGGGTTATTCGGAAAGCCGGATCAACCAGCGGCTGAAAAGCATTGAAATACGCAAAGAGCTAACCGATGAATGGAAAAATCGAGGACTGAAACAAGGGCAGCAATTTGCAACGCTTACGGATATAATTACCAAAGCCTGGGCTGGCAAAACCACCAAAGAATACAAAGTATTTAAGGGGTTGAAAAAAGAAAACCTGCGTGACAATATGACCAATACCGAATTGATATTGAACATGCTTGCGGAAGCTTCTACCAAAGATATTTCGGCAGCAGTGTAATAAAAAGAACCAAAAATGAGTAAAATAAATCTTATTAAACCTGAAAAAATTAAACTAAAAGACCACCCTTTCTTTTCAGAAAATTGGCTCCAAGATATTATAGCTGAATCTCCTGAAATAATTGGACTTGGAGATTTAATTCTAAAAGACAAAGAAAGAAAACAAATTCGTGCAGGTAGACTTGATATTCTTTTGCAAGATCCAGAAATTAACAAAAGGTATGAAGTTGAAATTCAATTAGGAAGAACTGATGAAAGCCATATCATAAGGACAATTGAATATTGGGATATTGAAAGGAAAAGATATCCGCAGTATGAGCATTGTGCAGTTATTATTGCCGAGGAAATAACGAGTAGGTTTTTAAACGTAATCGGACTTTTTAATGGTATAATTCCTTTGATTGCAATTCAAATTAATGTGTATAAAACTGGAGAAGATTATTTTTTGACTTTCAATAAAGTATTAGATGAGATGAATCTTGGCTTAGTTGACGATGATGAAGAAATAAGTGAAGTTACAGATAGGAATTACTGGGAAACACAAAAAGGCACTCCCAAAACAATGAAAATTGTCGATGAAGCTTTAAAATTAATAACAGAAGTAATTCCTGGTTATCAATTAAAATACAATAAGTTTTATGTCGGTTTAGCTCAAAATGGCAGAGCTGATAATTTTGTCATATTTAGAGCAAAAAGGAATTTTACCCGATTTGAAATCAGACTTGACAAATCTGAAGAATTAGAGAATGAAATTGAAAGTTTGGGAATCGATCTAATGGATTATGATAAACGTAACGGGAAGTATCGCATTAAAATAACTGCCAAAGATCTTAAAGACCACAAAGAATTCATTAAGGATTTAATAAGAAAATCAAAAGGAATTCAAAAAGAAATTGAAATAAAAAACGAATAACTGTTGGTAACACACGACCATATTTCAAGCGGTGGGGAAGCACAAGCATTAAAATTTGTGATTCCTATTAAGTTCGTAACGGCAGGAAAGTCTGCAATTCCTCATGCTACCCGAAAATATACCGCTACCTGTTACCCACTTCCACGTTCCAATATTCAAATTCCCCTAAAGTAAATCTGAATTTCGAAAAGTTTCCTTTACCGTTTAGCGATTTTGACACCCCCCCCATCTCCCCCCATAATCCTACTTTTGTGGCTGATTGCAAGCTGATGAAATTGAAGAAACAAATCCGACCTCTTTTTGTAAAAACCCCACGGCTCGTGCGCTGGCTGGCGGCGGGAGCGGTGGTGCTGGCGCTGGTTTTTTATTTCGCGCTGCCCCGCCAACTCTTCCGCGATCCTGCCGGCACGGTGGTGCTGGCGGCTGGCGGGCAGATGCTTGGCGCACGCATCGCCGATGACGGCCAGTGGCGTTTTCCGGCCACAGCACAGGTTCCGGAGAAGTTTGCTGTGTGCATCACCCATTTCGAAGACCGTTATTTCTATCGGCATCCCGGCGTTAATCCGCTGGCGCTGGCCAGGGCGCTGAAGCAAAATCTCAGCGCCGGCCAGGTGGTGAGCGGTGGCTCCACGCTTACGATGCAGACTATCCGGCTGATGCGCAAAGGGAAGCCGCGCACTGTGGTGGAAAAAATTTACGAGATGTGGCTGGCGCTTCGGCTGGAGTGCCGCTTCAGCAAAGGCGAAATCCTGGCGTTGTACGCCTCGCATGCTCCTTTTGGTGGCAACGTGGTGGGCCTGGATGCAGCAGCCTGGCGCTATTATGGCCGCAGCGCCGACAACCTGAGCTGGGCCGAAACGGCGGCGCTGGCCGTGTTGCCCAACGCTCCGGCATTGATATTTCCCGGAAGGAATGCACAGCTCCTGCTGCAAAAGCGCAACAAGCTGCTCGACCGGTTGCAGGCGCGCGGTATCATCAGCGCCACCACCTGCACCTTAGCCAAGGCAGAGCCGCTGCCACAAAAGCCCAAGCCGCTGCCCGACCTGGCTTTTCATCTTACCGAAAGGATAAATGCTGCGGCGCACGGACAAATCACCAAAACTACGCTCGATGCAGCTTTGCAACAGGGCAGCAACGAAATCCTCAGCCGCCACCAGCGCCTGCTTGCCGCCAACGGAATCCACAATATCGCCGCGATGATCGTCGAAAACACCACCGCTGACGTGCTGGCTTATGTGGGCAACATCGCCACCGATAGCGAAGAAAATCATGGCGGCCAGGTGGATGTGATCACCAGCGCGCGCAGCAGCGGCAGCATCCTCAAGCCTTTTCTGTATGCCGCCATGCTCGACGCCGGCGAGCTGCTGCCCGGCACTTTGGTTGCCGACATCCCCACCACCATCAGCAGCTACTCGCCGCGCAACTTCGATGTGGCCTACGATGGCGCAGTGCGTGCCGACGAGGCGCTGATTCGTTCGCTAAATGTGCCGGCGGTACGTCTGCTCAACCAATACGGGCAGCCGCGCTTTTACCACCAGTTGCAGCAGGCGGGGCTGTCGTCGCTCACTTTTCCGGCGGGGCATTATGGCTTGTCGTTGATATTGGGAGGCGCCGAAGCAAAACCCGAAGACCTGGCGCTGATGTACCGCAACATGGCCGCCACGCTGCTGCACTATCCCGACGTTCAGCCACAGCTTGCGACAAAGCTCAATTTCATTTCTGCAACAGAGGATCATCTGCAAAAACAAACGCCGGTTTTTGGCGCCGGCGCCGTCTATCTCACTTTTGATGCGATGCAGCAGGTACGGCGTCCTGCGGCGGAGGGCGGATGGGAAGCATTTCTCTCGTCCACACCCATCGCCTGGAAAACGGGAACCAGCTTTGGCTTTCGCGATGCGTGGGCGGTGGGCGTAACGCCCGGCTATACCGTGGTGGTGTGGGCCGGCAATGCCGACGGCGAAGGACGCCCCGGCCTCATCGGTTTGCTGGCCGCCGCCCCTGTGATGTTCGACCTTTTCGATCTGCTGCCCGCCACCGGATGGTTTGCCGCGCCCTGGGATGCGCTGGCCGAGGTGCCGGTATGCCACGAGAGCGGCATGCGCCCCTCCCCATTTTGCAACCACACCGACAGCGTGCTCATCCCGCTCAGCGGCCTCAACAGCGGTGCGTGTCCGTGGCACCATCTGCTGCATCTGGATGCCGAAGGAAAACACCAGGTGAATGCACAATGCTATCCTTTGGATCAGATCAGAAATGAGTCGTGGTTTATCCTTCCGGCGGCGATGGCGTGGTATTACCGCAACAAAAATCCTTTTTACAAAAATCCGCCACCCTGGCTTCCGGGCTGTCAGCAGGAACCGGCGCAGGTGATGCAGATCATCCGGCCGGATAAGCCGGGCAAGATTTTCCTTCCCCGCGAAACCGACGGCAGCCTCCAGGCAACCGTTTTTGAGGCAGCCCATCAGGATGCCGGTGCCACCATCTTCTGGTATCTCGACGAAACCTTTGCCGGACAAACCAGCACCTTTCACACTTTATCGCTGCAGCCGGCACCCGGAAAACATACGCTCACCCTGCTCGACGGCGAAGGCAATCTGCTGCGGGTTCCTTTTGAGATTGTGGGAGCAAGCAGGGCGCGGGGCGCAGGGCGATAGGCGCGGGGCGCAGGGCGATAGGCGCGGGGCGCAGGGCGAAAGGCGCGGGGCGATAGACGTAAAGCGCGGTAAATCCCAAATGACAAATTCCAACCGTCGGTAGCCGGTGTAAACAATTCCAAATCCCAAATCAAAAATCCCAAATTCTTTGGTATTCTCGTCTCTGGCGCCCTGCGCCCAGCGCCCCGCCTTTACACCGGTTTTTTTTGGAGTTTCTGTTCTGCCACCAGACGACTGCCTTTCGCCGGCTTTTTTTGAAATCAATTTTTATATCTTTGCGCAAATTTTTCTAAACCGTTACAAATGCTTCAAAATCAAGATAAATTCACGGGCGAAGGGCTTACTTACGACGATGTGTTATTGCTGCCGGACTACAGCGAAGTGCTGCCGCGCGAGGTGGACCTTTCTACCTCTTTCACTTCAGGCATCAGCATGAAAATTCCCATTGTGTCGGCGGCTATGGATACCGTTACCGAGCACAAACTCGCCATCGCTATGGCGCAGGAGGGCGGCATCGGTGTGTTGCACAAAAATATGAGCATCTACAAGCAAGCCAACGAAGTGCGCCGCGTGAAACGTGCCGAGAACGGGATGATTCTGGAACCCATCACGCTCAACAAAACGGCCAAAGTAGCCGACGCGCTTGCGCTGATGAAGGAGTATGGCATCGGCGGCATTCCGGTGGTAGCCCCCGACAATACGCTGGTGGGCATCGTCACCAACCGCGATCTGCGCTTTGAGCGCAACCACGGGCGTCCGGTAGAAGAGGTGATGACAAGTGAAAACCTGATCACCACCACCGAGTTTACGGATTTTGAACAAGCTGCCGACATCCTGCAGGAATTTAAAATAGAAAAGCTGCCGGTGGTCGATAAAGATTATAAGCTGGTGGGATTGATCACCTACAAAGACATTATCAAAATAAAGGCGCGTCCCAACGCCTGCAAAGATGAGCGTGGCCGCCTGCGTGTAGCCGCTGCCGTGGGGTTGAGTGGCGACATGATGAATCGCGTGGATGAGCTAATCGCTGTGCACGTGGATGCCATCATCATCGACACGGCGCACGGCCACAGCAAGAGCGTGATGGAAGCCGCCCGCGTAATCCGGCGCAAATATCCCAACTTGCAACTGATAGTCGGCAACATCGGCACCGCCGAGGCTGCGCGCGACCTGGCGCGCATCGGCGTGAATGGCGTGAAAGTAGGCATCGGTCCTGGATCTATCTGCACCACGCGCATCATTGCCGGCATAGGCATCCCGCAGCTTAGCGCCGTGTATAATGTAGCGCGCGAGCTGAAAGATACCGGCATCCCTGTGATTGCCGACGGTGGCATCCGCTACTCGGGCGACATCGTAAAAGCTATTGCCGCCGGCGCCCACAGCATCATGGCCGGGTCGCTGTTTGCCGGCGTAGACGAATCGCCCGGCGACACCATCATCTTCGAAGGTCGCAAATACAAGGCTTACCGTGGCATGGGCTCCATAGAAGCTATGCAGCATGGCTCCAAAGACCGCTACTTCCAGGACATGGAAGAGGACATCAAGAAATTGGTGCCGGAAGGTATCGTAGGACGGGTGCCATTCAAAGGATCGCTGAGCGAAGTAATCCATCAGATGGTGGGAGGCCTGCGCGCAGGCATGGGCTACACCGGCTCGAAAAATATTGAACAACTGCAGCAGGCGCGCTTTATCAAAATTAGCCCTGCCGGCGTTGCCGAAAGTCACCCGCACGACATCACCATTACGCGTGAAGCGCCCAATTACAGCAAATTTTAATCATGCTTTTTATTTAATAACATAATAATTACGGTGTTTATTCGTAACTGATAACACTTTGTTGACAAGCAATAAACTATCTTAAATTTTAAACAGAGATGACACAGACTTTTACTACAAAAGGTTTCCAACGGCGGCTTGCAGTAGCTGCTATCATGGTTTTTACAATGCTGCTTCCCAGCCTGAACGCACAAAATGCAGGCGAAAAAGTTTTGCTGACCATTGGCAACGAAAAAATTAGCGCCGACGAGTTTTTGGCGATTTACAAAAAAAATAACGTGGATGGCGAGGTGCTCGACAAGAAATCCCTCGAAGAGTATCTCGAGCTTTTCATCAATTTCAAGCTGAAAGTAAAAGAGGCAGAAACCCTGGGACTCGACACGGCGGCATCGTTCAAAAACGAACTGAAAGGCTACCGCGACCAGCTTGCCAAGCCTTATTTTGTAGATGAAGAGGTAAATGCCTATCTGCTTCAGCAGGCCTATAGCCGCAAGCTGAAGGATGTGCGCGTAAGTCATATTCTGGTGCGTGTAGACAAATACGCCACACCCGAAGATACGTTGGCTGCCTACAACAAGATTATGGAGATTCGCAGCCGTATAGTCGGTGGTGAAGATTTCAACGAGGTTGTCGCTGAGGTTTCCGAAGATCCCTCTGCCCGCGACATGCCGGCACAGGGCTATCAACCGCCACGTCAGGGCAACCGCGGCGACATAGGTTATTTTACCGTGTTTGATATGGTGCTTCCTTTTGAAGAAGCAGCCTTTTCGATGAAAGAAGGGGAGGTGTCGCAGCCGGTGCGCACCGAGTTTGGCTACCATCTGCTCAAGCTACAAAGTATCCGCCCGGCGTTGGGCAGCGTGCAGGTTGCACATCTTTTCCTGAAGATGCCCGACAATGCCACCGCTGCCGATTCGGTAATCCTGGCGGCACGCGCCGATTCCATTTATAAAGCCCTGCAGGCAGGCGCCCGCTGGGATGAGATGGTAAAAGAGCTTTCCGACGACAAAAGCTCCTCCGAAAATGGTGGCAAGCTCCCGTGGTTTGGCTCCAACCGCATGGTGCCTTCCTTTATCGACGGCATCCGCAGCATCGCCGACACCGGCCAAATCTCTAAACCCGTGCTCACCTCTTACGGATGGCACATCATCAAGCTGGTGGATAAAAAACCCGTCCGCTCTTTCGAGGATGAAAAAGCCGATTTGAAACAGAGCCTTTCCAAAGACAAGCGCTCCAACAAAAGCAAAGAATCCATCATCCGCCGCATAAAGCAGGAGGCTAATTACCAGCCCAATCGCAAAGCGCTCGAAGCGTTTTATGCTGTGGTAGATTCGTCGGTGTATAAACGCAAATGGGAAGCCGACAAAGCTGCCGGGATGAACCAGACGATTTTTACTTTGGGCAACCAAAAATATAACCAGCACGACTTTGCCGCTTTCCTGGCCAAACATCAAACCATCAACAGCAAAGAGACCATTCCTTATTTTGTAGATAAAGTGTACAACGAATGGGTGGATGAGCAGGCAATAGCTTACGAAGATGCGCGCCTCGAGGAGAAATATCCCGAATTTAAAGCACTGGTAAAAGAGTATCGCGACGGCATCCTGCTCTTCGATCTTACCGACAAAATGGTGTGGAGCAAAGCCATCAGCGATACCACCGGCTTACAGAATTTTTATGAAAATAATAAAGAAAACTACTTGTGGGGCAAGCGCCTGAAAGCTACCGTAATTACATCCGACAAACGCGCCGATGTCGACAAAGCCCTTGAGCTGATCAACAACGGCATGTCGCCGGAAGAGGTGAAGGAGGTGCTGGTGAATGATAAACCACTTGACGTGATGATTGTAAACAAAAAATTCAGCAAAGGCGACAACGAATTTGTGGATAAGGTAGAATGGAAAGCAGGCACTTCGCCGGTATATTCAGGTACAGCAGGCAACTTCGGTTTAGTAATCGTTGAGGAAGTTGTGGCACCGGAGCACAAAACCCTGGGCGAAGCCCGCGGCCTCATCACTGCCGATTATCAGAATTATCTCGAAGCCCGGTGGATCGAAGAGCTGCGCGACAAATACCCTGTGGTAGTAAACGAAAAAGTACTGAACGAGCTACAAAAGTAATCTGCTATTTTGAAAAACCTTTTTGTCATCATATCCTTTCTCATGCTCAACGGCATGGCGTGCCAGAATGCGGCTTTCAGAGATTCTGACCGCATCCTGGCACGCGTGTATGATGTCTATCTCTACGAATCGGATATCAAAAATCTCGTGCCGGCAGGCACCAGCCCCGCCGACAGCATGAGCATTGCGCAGAACTTTATTAGTAATTGGGTAAAAAACCAGTTGATCCTTCAAAAAGCAGAGAAAAACCTTAGCAGCGAACAGAAGGACTTCAGCAATCTTATCAAAGACTACCGCAACTCGCTGGTGATCTACGAATACGAGACACAGCTTATCAACCAAAAACTCGACACCGTGGTTCGTGATTCAGAGATAGAGGCTTACTACAACGAGAATCAAAGTAATTTTAAACTCAACGAAAACATCGTTCAGGCCATCTTCGTGAAGATTAACGAAAAATCGAAATATCTTAACAAAATAAAAAAACTTGTTCGCAGCACCAACGAAGAAGACCGCGATTCACTCACTTATTATTGTATCCGTTATGCCGAGGACTACGACCTGATCGACAGGGAATGGATCACCTTTGACGACCTGATTATGCGGGTGCCAATACCTACGGGCAACCCGGAGACTTTCCTTACCAAAAACACGTTTGTTCAGCATTATGAGAAACCGTTTTGGTATTTTGTTAATTTTCTGGATTATGGTTTAAAAGAGAGCCTTTCCCCCTTGTCGCTCGAGCGCAACAATATTCGCTCGATACTGCTCAACAAACGCAAAAAGCTGCTCATCAAAAAGATGCAGGATGAAATTTACCAGCAGGCTTTAAAGGAAAACAATTTCGAGTATTTTTAATTTATAAAAACGCTGCATCACCACACACCGGCAACCGCGATGAAATATTTTATTTGGATAACCAACATCATTTTTCTTTTGACAATTATCCCTGCTTCGGCGCAGGATCAGGATCAGGAGGCTGTGCCCCAAGGCACCACCGTAGATGAGGTGGTGGCGGTGATAGGCAAAAACTACATCCTTCGCTCCGACGTGGAAAGCCAGTATCTGCAAATGCGCATGCAGGGCACCATAAAAGGCGCCGCTGAAACGGTAAAATGCCAGTTGTTCGAAAATCTGATGTTTGAAAAATTGCTGCTCCACCAGGCCGTCCTCGACAGTGTAGTTGTAACTCCCGAGCAGGTGAACACCGAACAAGAGCGGCGCATGCGTTATTTTATCCAGCAGTTTGGAACACAGGAAAAGCTGGAGAAATATTACAACAAGACGATATTAGAATTTAAACAAGAGCTACACGATGTTATCGCCGACCAGATGATGGTAGGCCGGGTACAGGAAAATATTACCGCCAACACCAACGTGACGCCCTCGGAGGTACGGCGTTTTTTTAAGGAGATCCCGCGCGACAGCATCCCGCTCATCAGCTCGGTGGTAGAGGTGATGCAACTGGTGAAGAAGCCACCCATTTCGTACGAAGAGAAATTTGAGGTAAAAGAGCGGCTTAAAACGCTGCGTGAACGCATCCTCAATGGCGAGAGCTTTGAAGCCCTGGCTGTACTCTACAGCGAAGACCCCGGTTCTGCCAAACAGGGCGGCGACATAGGGCTGCATAGCCGCGGCGAGTTGTATCCCGAATTTGAAGCGGTAGCTTTCAAGCTCGAACCCGGCGAAATCTCGGAAATTGTCGAGACGGAAGCTGGCTTTCACATCATTCAGGGTATCGAGAAAAGAGGAGAGTTTTCGCGGGTGCGCCACATCCTTATCCGCCCCAAGGTGTCGCCGGTAGCGCTGGCCGAAGCGCGTATGTTTCTCGACAGTATCGCGCAGCTTATCCGGCAGGATTCGCTGACTTTTGAAAATGCTGTGCGACTTTATTCTACGGATCCTTCCAAAAACAACGGCGGCATCATGATCAACCCCAACACCGGCAGCGCACAGTGGTCGGTGGAGGAACTCGACCCAAAGGTGTTTTTTGTCATCGACAAACTCGACCCCCGCGAAGTATCCACACCAGTGTTGATGGAAGACGAAAAAGGTGAAGAAGCTTATCGCCTGCTGATGCTCAGCAAACGCACCATGCCGCACCGCGCCAACCTCGAAGAAGATTACAACCAGATACAAGAGTGGGCATTGCAACAAAAAAAGCAAGAGGCCATCGTCGATTGGATTAATAAAAATGCCCGCAAGACCTACATCAAAGTCTATGGCGAATTCGAACAATGCAAATTTGCTCAAAAATGGTTTTAGCTATGGCTAATAGCAAAGGCTCTGACATTATAGTGTAGCCTGCTGATTATTAACTCCGGCATAAAGGCCGGGGAAAAAAGACAAAAATTTCAGTGGGCTTTAGCCCAAATAAATAATTTTATAAAAAAGACAACAAGGAGTTTCATGGAACATTATAAAACAGATGTAGAAGCCATTGATGCTTTTGGAGAAAAGGTAAAAATATTGCGTGCCGAGATAGCGAAGGTAATGGTAGGTCAGGACGATGTGATCGAAAATGTGATCATCTCCATTTTTTCGCACGGACACGTGCTGCTGGTGGGCGTTCCCGGATTGGCCAAAACGCTGCTGGTGAACACCATTTCGCGGGTGCTGGGGCTGAGCTACAGCCGCATCCAGTTTACGCCCGACCTGATGCCCAGCGACATCATCGGCACGGAGATACTCGACCAGAGCCGTAGTTTTAAATTTAATAAAGGCCCCGTGTTTGCCAACATCATCCTGGCCGACGAGATTAACCGTACGCCGCCAAAAACGCAGAGTGCGCTGCTGGAGGCCATGCAGGAAAAAGCCATCACCGTAGCCGGGCGCTCTTACAGGCTGGATGAGCCTTTCTTTGTGCTGGCCACCCAAAACCCCATCGAGCAGGAGGGCACCTATCCATTGCCCGAAGCCCAGCTCGACCGCTTCATGTTCAACATCTGGCTCGACTATCCCAGTTTTGAAGAAGAGGTGAACGTGGTGAAAACTACTACCACCACCTATGTGCCCGAACTCAAAGTGGTGCTTAGCGATCAGGAGATTCTCTATTTCCAGAATCTGATCCGTAAAATTCCGGTGCCCGACAATGTTTACGAATATGCGGTAAGGCTGGCCTCGAAAACCCGCCCCCACCGCCCCGACTCACACCCGTGGGCCAACGAATACCTTACCTGGGGCGCGGGGCCGCGCGCTTCGCAATACCTGGTGATAGGCGCCAAATGCCATGCGGCCATCCATGGGAAATATTCGCCCGACATCGAAGACGTGCGCAAAGTAGCCGTCGCCATCCTGCGTCACCGCATCGTGCGCAACTACAAAGCCGAAGCCGCCGGCATCTCCATCGAGAATATTATCGATGAATTTCTCAAAGAAAAATAGATCATTATTAAAATAATTAGCTACAACCTAAAATGAAAAAGAAACTTCTCATCACCCTGGGTGTAGCCGTGCTGCTGTTGGCTGCTACCTGGTATTTTGCCCGAACGGAATCGGCTGCAACAACTACGCTGAGCGTGCCTGTGCGACAGGGTATTTTCGAAGTGGCGGTGGTAACCACCGGCGAACTGGAGGCAAAACAATCCGAGAACATCTATGGCCCCGAAAACCTGCGCAGCATCCAGATTTGGAGCGAGATAAAGATCAACGAACTGATCCCGGAAGGAACTGTGGTGGATTCGGGCGATTTTGTTGCTTCCCTCGACCAGACAGAAGTGGTGAGTAAGCTCAAAGACCTGGAGAACGAACTCGACAAACTCGAATCGCAATACACCAAAACCATGCTCGACACCTCGCTCAACATGCGCAGTGCCCGCAATGAACTGGTGAATCTGAAGTTTGCTATGGAAGAGGCACAGATAGCAGTAGATCAGTCCAAATTTGAGCCACCGGCCACACAGCGGCAGGCGGTGATCAGCCGCGACAAAGCGCAACGCACTTACGATCAGGCTGTAGAAAACTATGTGCTGAAAGATGAAAAAGCACAGGCCGAGATGCAGGAAGTGGCTGCCACGCTGGATCAGGCACGACGCAAAAAAGACCGCATGGTGCAGATTTTAGGAACCTTTACGGTGTATGCTCCCAAGCCGGGCATGGTAATTTACCAGCGCGACTGGCGTGGGAAAAAAACTCAAACCGGCTCCTCCATTTCGCCCTGGGATAACACCGTGGCGGTGCTCCCCGACCTGAGCAAGATGATCTCCAAAACCTATGTGAATGAGATCGACATCTCTAAAGTGCAAAAAGGACAACCCGTGCGCATCACCATCGATGCTTTTCCCGAAAGGCAATACTCCGGCATCGTGGACGAGGTGGCCAACATCGGCCAGCAGATGCAGGGTTCCGACGCCAAAGTTTTTGAAGTGGTCATCAACGTGAACCAATCCGATACCATTATGCGCCCCTCCATGACCACCAAAAACGAAATTATCACCGCCGCTTTCGACAACGTGCTGGCCCTGCCCATTGATGCGGTGCACAGCAACGACACGCTCACTTTTGTTTTTATTAATAAAGGAAACTACGTGGTGCGTAAAGAGGTGAAAACCGCTGCCAGCAACGAAAACGAGATCGTTATTACCGAAGGCCTCGAAGCTGGCGAGGAGGTGCTGCTCTCGATTCCCGAAAATCCTGATGACCTCAAATTGATAACGCTATAAATCTCCGCCCGCTGATCTTGAAACGACATTTGCACAACCTCAACTCGGCCATAGAGGCAGTATTTGCCAACAAATTCCGTTCGATACTCACCGCGCTGGGAATCATTTTCGGGGTGGCTGCCGTAATTGCTATGATGGCCATCGGCAACGGAGCGCAACAGGAAATTCTGGAACAGATAAAAATGGTAGGTGTTAATAATATCGTTATCACACCCATAATAGAAAAAGACGAAAATGATGGTACCGCTGAGGCGGAAAGTGAAAATGGCAGCGCCGGCAACAGGAAGAAATATATTCCGGGCCTTACTTTGCAGGATGCTGAAAGCCTGCAGCAAGTGATCCCTGGCATCGGGCTGGTAAGCCCCGAGGTAGTTTACAACGCTTTTGCTGTGACGGCAGGAACGCGCAGCCAGGTAAAATTTTCGGGCGTTACGCCTGCATTTTTCGAGGTGTTCAGCCTGGATTTGATGCAGGGAGAAATGTTCAGTCATTATCAAATAGAAAACGGACAGCCGGTATGCATTATCGGGCCGGAAGTGCGGGCCAAATTTTTTAAAAAAGAAAGCCCGCTGGGCAAACGGCTCAAGTGCGGTGATGTGTGGCTGGAGGTGATCGGTGTGCTCAAAAGCCGCGAGGTTTCGCAAAGTGCTTCCAAAGAGCTGGGCGTGAGCGAATTTAACAATTCGGTGTTTGTGCCAGTAAAAACCATCCTGATGCGCTACCGCGACCGTTCGTTGATAACCCAGGCCATGCTCATGAATACCGGCGATGGCCAGGCCACCACCAGCCAAAACCGCAACCAGCTCGACAAGATCATCCTGCAGGTTACCGACAGCGAAAAAATGACTGCCACTGCTGCTGTTGTAAAACGCGTCCTGAAGCGCCGCCACGCCGGGGAAGAGAATTTCGAGATTAAAATACCAGAACTCCTGCTTAAACAGGAACAGCGTACCAAAGACATTTTCAACATCGTGCTGGGCGCTATTGCCAGCATCTCGCTCATTGTGGGCGGCATCGGTATTATGAACATCATGCTGGCCTCGGTGATGGAGCGCATCCGTGAGATCGGCGTACGCATGGCCATGGGTGCTCGTCGCACCGACATCATCTTCCAGTTTATCGCCGAAGCTACGCTCATCAGCATCACCGGCGGGTTTATCGGCGTAATACTGGGCGTTATTCTGGCCAAAGTCATCATGCAGATCACCGGAATTTTAACCATCATTTCGATGCTCTCGATCGTGGTTTCTTTTGGTGTGTCGGCTACTGTCGGTATCGTGTTTGGGCTGATGCCGGCGCGCAAGGCTGCCCGCCAGGATCCGGTGACGTCGCTGCGCCACGATTGATGAAAACGGCTGCGGGATGGGATTGAAAAATTTGGTTCTGATATAAAATATTGGGACAGGTTGCTCACTAACCCCGGTCTTTAGGCCAGGGGGTAAAAAAACAAAAGTATCTCAGTGGGCTTTAGCCCAAATAAATAGCGTGCTATGGGAAGTAGATTTAAAGATATCGATGTAAAAATAGTGCGGGCTAAAGCCCGCCGGTTTCTGTCAGTGCTTTCTTGACCCCGCTCTAAAGAGCAGGGTTATTGAGATGTTACAGATGAGCTTCACACAATAAAAAATATCAGAGCCAATATTTTTATAAAAAAGATGATAAAAAAAGGGAACATTCTTATTGTAATAATGCTGATGGCCTTCAGTACCGGAATGTCGGGACAGGTGGCCAGGCGCTCCTTTACACTTGAGGAGGTGATCGATTTGGCGCAGCAGCAGTCGCCCGACGCACTGCTGGCCAAGAACCGGTTTTTGAAAGCCTTTTGGGAGATGCGTACCTCCGAAGCACGTCTGTTGCCGCAACTGGCTTTGGATGCTACCGTGCCCAGCTACAACCGCAGCATCATCAAGGTGACGCAACCCGATGGCTCCGACGCTTTTCGCGAGATATCACAAATGACAACTTCGGCAGCGTTGGGAATTTCTAAAAATGTAGGGCTTACGGGCGGTAATATTTTTATGCAGTCGCGCTTGCAGCGCATCGACTATCTGGCTGCTGACTCCTCGGCCTGGGCCAGCGACCCGCTGGTGATTGGCTATCAGCAAGACATCTTCACCTTCAACCCCTACAAATGGTCAAAACGTATCGACCCGATAAAATACCGCGAAGCCAAACGGCAATATCTCGAAGATGTGCAGCAAATTGCCATCACTGCCACCAACTATTTCTTTAACCTGTTGGTAAGTCAGGAGCGTCAAAAAATTGAAGAACAAAAAGAAGCCAACTACGACACACTTTATAAAATTGGTATCGGACGTTTTAATCTTGGAAAAATCGCCGAAAACGATCTGCTTCAACTCGAGTTGAGTTACCTGCAGGCGCAGGCGGCGGTAGAGAGCAACCAAACAGAAACCCAGAACCGCATGTTTCAGCTCAAGTCGTATTTGCGGATGCAGGACGATACGCCCATAGAGCTGGTGCTGCCGGTAGAAGAGATTGCCTTTTTTGATGTCGCTGTGCAGCAAGCCACCCTTTTGGCGCTCACCAACAGCTCTACGGCACTGGCTTTTGATCGGCGCCTGCTGGAAGCCGATCGCGACGTAAACTATGCACAAACCACCGAGCGATTTAGTGCAAAACTCTTTGCCCAATACGGACTTACGCAAAGTGCCGAAAATTTTGACGATGCTTTCCGATCTCCACAGGATCAGCAGGTAGTATCGCTGGGCTTGACCATACCCATCGTTGACTGGGGGCTGGCCAAAGGACGCATCAAGATTGCCGAATCGGACCGCGAGATAGTGCGCACCTCCATAGAGCAGGAGCGCATCGACTTTGAGCAAAATGTATATCTGCAGGTGCAAAATTTTATGATGCAGCAACGCCAGCTCGCCATCGCCGCCAAGGCCGACACAGTAGCGCGCAAAAGTTTTGAAATTGCCAAGCAACGCTACCTGATCGATAAAATCGACATCATCAACCTGCGCGACGCTCAGTCGAGCAACGACAACGCTACCATCAGTTTTATCCGCAGCCTGCAGGATTATTGGCTCAACTATTACCAACTACGCAAGCTCACCCTCTTCGACTTTAGAGAAAACCAGGAAATTTCTATCGACTTCGAGAAGCTGCGGTAAACTTTTGCAAGCCATTGCAGCCATTCCGCGGATGCGAAAAACGAGAAATTGTCTTATTTTTGCCCGCAGTAAAACATTAATAATTAACACACTAATAAAACACATTGAAGATGAAAAGAGATACTCGGGTTTTTGATATCATCCGCCTGGAGCGCGAGCGCCAGATGAAAGGCATTGAGCTGATCGCCAGCGAGAACTTTGTAAGCGAGCAGGTGCTTGAAGCGATGGGATCGGTGATGACGAATAAATACGCCGAGGGCTATCCCGGCAAACGTTATTACGGCGGCTGCGAATTTGTGGATATGACCGAGCAACTGGCCATCGACCGCGCCAAAGAACTTTTCGGCGCCGAGTACGCCAACGTGCAGCCCCACTCGGGTGCACAGGCCAACATGGCTGTATTTTTGACCTGCCTCAAACCAGGCGACACCTTTATGGGTCTCGACCTGGCACATGGTGGCCACCTGTCGCATGGCTCACCGGTTAACTCATCGGGAATTTTATATAACCCGGTGTCGTATGGTGTGGTGAAAGAAACCGGCCGCGTGGACTACGACCAGATGGAGAAAACGGCACTGGCTGAGAAACCAAAACTCATCATCGCCGGAGCGTCGGCTTACTCACGCGACTGGGATTACAAACGCATGCGCCAGATTGCCGACCAGGTGGGCGCGCTGCTGATGGCCGACATCGCGCATCCGGCAGGTCTCATTGCCAAAGGCGTGCTCAACGATCCGTTGCCCCACTGCCACATCGTGACCACCACCACACACAAAACCCTGCGCGGCCCACGTGGCGGCATGATTCTGATGGGACAGGACTTCGACAACCCGTGGGGCCTGGCCACCAAAAAAGGCGAGATAAAACCCATGTCGATGCTGCTCAACTCTGCCGTTTTCCCGGGAATTCAGGGTGGCCCGCTGGAGCACGTTATTGCTTCCAAAGCTGTGGCTTACGGCGAAGCGCTCACCGACGAATACATGCGCTACATCCTTCAGGTGAAAAAGAATGCACACCTCATGTCGAAAGCTTTTGTAGAGCGCGGCTACCATGTGATCTCCGAAGGTACCGACAACCACCTGATGCTTATCGACCTGCGCAGCAAATTCCCGGAGATTACCGGACGGCAGGTAGAAGACGTGCTGGGCAAAGCCGACATCACCGTGAACAAAAATATGGTGCCTTTCGACAGCCGCAGCCCCTTCCAGACTTCCGGCCTGCGCATCGGAACGCCGGCCATCACCACCCGCGGCCTCAAAGAAGAACACATGGAGCCCATCGTGGAGCTGATCGACCGCGTGATCTCTGACCACGAAAATGAGAAAACCATCAACGAGGCAAAAGCTGAGGTGAATAAGATGATGATGCAGTTCCCGCTGTTTGCCGATTAAATTCAGATTAAAAACTCCATTTTAATAAATGAAAAGTCGTTCATGGTCAATTGTGAGCGACTTTTTCTTTAAAAAATAATCCTGTTTGAACAAGAGCTTTGATATTCTGTTGTTTCACCAATTAAAAACTAAATCCGTAACTTTTAATGAAAAAAACCTTACTTCTGTTGGCGGTGTTTGTGCCCGTCGCATTGGCCGCCCAAAACACTCCTGATTCCTTGCAAAAATGGAAAATTAGTGGAGTGACCAGTTTAACACTAAACCAGGCAAGTTTCTCCAACTGGACTTCCGGTGGCGAAAACTCCGTTGCTGTTTCGGCCCTTGGGAAACTCTTTGCTGACTACACCCATGGCAACTTCTCTAACAACAATGCCCTTACGCTTAAATATGGCATGCTCAAAAAAGAGAGCGACGACCATGCGCGCAAAAGTGAGGACCTCATCGAGCTGATCTCGCAGTTCAACCAGAAGTTTTCGAAAGATTGGAGCGCCACCGGGCAACTCAATTTCAACACACAGTTTGCCAATGGCTACAACTATCCCGACGACAGCACGGTGGTTTCTAAATTTATGTCGCCGGCTTATCTTACCATTGCGCCTGGTTTGCTTTACAAGCCAGTGGAGTATTTCAGCATACTGATGACACCCATAACGGCACGCACCATCTTTGTGCTGGATCAGGATCTGGCCGACGTGGGTGCTTATGGTGTGGATGCGGCTACGTATGACAGCATCGACGGTGTGCGCGTAAAGACCGATGATGGCAAGAATGTAAAACTGAAATTGGGTGCCTTTGTTGAATTTTATTTTAAAAAAGAGATTAAAACCGACCTGACGCTGGAATCGCGGCTCAATCTTTTCTACAACTATTTGCAGGATGATAACCTGCCCGACGATAAGCTGCCTCTTGATCTGAACTGGCAGACCTTTTTCAATTATAAACTTAACAAGTGGTTTTCGGCCAATCTGTTTGTGCATGTGGCTTACATGCCGGGCGATGTGTTTATCGACCGGGATGTGTTGAGCGGTAAAAACAAGCCTCTTCCCAACGAAAAACTCCAGCTACTGCAGACCTTCGGGCTGGGGTTTGCATATAATTTTTAATCACTTTACAAATTATCAAACACCTATCGTTATGAGCTTAATTAAAGAATTCAAACAATTTGCCATGCGGGGCAACGTGATCGACCTTGCTGTGGCGGTGATCATTGGTGCCGCATTTGGCAAAATCGTCAGCTCTTTCGTAGCCGATGTGCTGATGCCTCCGTTAGGATTTCTTTTGGGCGGAGCTGATTTTACTGACCTCCAGATTGTTCTTCAGGAGGCGCAGGGCGAAATAGCCGCGGTAACCCTTAATTATGGAAGTTTCATACAAACGGTTGTGGATTTCCTTATCGTCGCGGCTTCCATCTTTTTGGTGATTAAAGCGATAACTTCGGCAAAGAAAAAAGAACCTGCCGCACCCCCGCCATCTCCTATTCCTACCAAGGAAGAAGAGCTGCTGAGAGAGATCAGGGATCTGCTCAAAAAATAACAATAAAGAAATAATTTATCTGAGCCGTTCCAAAACCAGGAGCGGCTTTTCTTTACAAGGTCGGCGACTTTTTCTGTGCCTTGTAATCATTTGTTTATTTAAAAACTAAAATTTACTAAACATGAAAAATTTCGATTTCAATTTTGAAAGCATTGCAGCACTGGCAATTACTTATGGGCTAAAATTGCTGTTGGCCATCTTTACATTAATTGTAGGCCTTTGGGTGATTAAAAAAATCATGCGCACGTTGGGCAAAGCCATGGAGCGTCGCAACATCGACGCGACGCTGCGTCAGTTTGCACATTCGGTGTTGGGCGTCTTGCTCAAGATCCTGCTTATCATCAGTGTGATTTCGATGGTAGGCATAGAGATGACCTCCTTTGTAGCTATTCTTGCAGCAGCCAGTCTGGCCATAGGGATGGCTCTGTCGGGGACCCTGCAAAACTTCGCCGGCGGGGTGATCATCGTGCTCTTCAAGCCTTTCAAGGTGGGTGATTTTATTAATGCACAAGGTTTTACGGGAACTGTGCGCGAAATCCAGATCTTTAACACCATCATCAAAACTACCGATAACGTGACGGTAATCGTACCCAACGGGCCGCTGTCGACCAATGCGGTGACCAATTATTCATTAGAGCCGCAGCGTCGCACCGAAATGGTATTTGGCATCGGCTATGGTGACGACATCGACAAAGCCCGCGACATCATCAAAGCAGTGATAGCAGCCGATGCTCGCATCCTGAAGGATCCCGAACCTTTTGTTGCCGTTACAGAGCTTGCCGATAGTTCGGTGAACATTACAGTGCGGCTTTGGGCAGAGTCTTCAAATCTCTGGGGAATGCGCTTCGATTTTATCGAAAACGTCAAGAAAGCTTTCGACCGCGAGGGCATCTCTATTCCATTCCCGCAAAGGGATGTACATGTGTTTCAGGAGAAGTAAGGCTGTGGCCACAAGAAATCAAAAAATCCATCCCTTTTAAGGGATGGATTTTTTTTTGTAATAATTTCTAAAACTGCGATATGTAGCGTAGGAATGTGTTGGCTGCGGGAGTCTATTACGCCGATTGGCGGCATTTACAATTGGTAATCGCCGGCTGCCTCGGGTTGGTAAACGATCTGCTCAATTTTTAGTTTGGTGAGGCCGCCCGGAACCACCCATTCTACCTCGTCGCCCACTTTATAGCCGATGAGAGCGGTGGCGATAGGCGAAAAGATGGATATCTTCTGTTCTTTAAAATTAGCCTGGTCGGGGTAAACGAGCTGAAATTGCACTTCCTTCTTGGTGTTCAGGAAGCTTACCTTAACGATCGAATTCATGGTGACCACATCAGACGGGATGTCCTGCGGTTCCCTTACCTGCGCGTTTTCAAGCTCCTCCAAAAGCTTTTCCGACTCGGCGGCATTTATCGATCTTAGTTGTCGCGCTTGCTCTATATATTTTTTGATACGTCCATAATCCAGACGATTCACGATTAAACCTTTCATAGTAGTGTTTTTTACTATTTCAACAAAACCGAACAAAAGTACCCAATGTTTTTATTCCAATCATATTTTTTATAAAAAAAGCAGGTTTTAATAAAATGTGGGAACAAATTATTGGGTGTCCATAAAGTAAGGTTTATTAGGGAAGTCCATAGCCCGGGCATTTATGTCCGTGGCCCAGGCATTTATGCCTGGGACTCATTTTGTGTTAATCCTTGTTTCATGGCGTATTTTATCAGCCCTACTACATTTTTGGTATTGGTTTTCGTAAAGATGTTGCGCCGGTGGGTTTCTACGGTTCGGATGCTGATGAAGAGTTTTTCGGCAATTTTGTCGTTTGAAAATTCGCGCAGCATCAGTTGGAGGATTTCCTTTTCGCGCGGGGTGAGCAGTTGCGATTCGTACTCACGATTTTGGCGTGTGGAGCGGCGTTGGCTGAAGTCGTCCATGAGAATATCCTGCACTTTGCTGCCGAGGTAGCGCTGGCCGCGTGCCACTGTTTGCAGGGCGTCGAGCACCTCGTTCATGTTGGCTTTCTTGAGCAGGTACCCCGAAGCGCCTGCGTCGATCATGTCGGCAATGATGTCGATTTCGTCGTGCATGGTGAGCGCCAGGACTTTTACGTCAGGATATTTTTCTTTGATCATCCGTGTGATTTCGATTCCGGAATGTCCGGGCATGCTGATATCCATAATAATCACATCCACCTGATGCTGGTCGATAAAATCAAGCGCCTCCTGCATGGTGTTGGCGCCCCCGGCAAATTGCACCGTTTCTTCGTCTTGCAAAATCGACTTCATGCCGTCGATGATAATCTGGTGATCATCAACCACCAGCACTTGAATAGGTTTCTGACACATAATTGAATTTACTTAGTGGTATTACTATGGAAATGATCGTACCACGGTTTTCCATCGAATCAATAAAAAAATCACCTTTCAGATTTTCGATACGTGAGCGGATGTTGCTCAACCCGCCGCCCGGAATAATGAGCATATTTTTCTCATCGAAGCCTTTGCCATCATCTTCTACCATCACCGTAATCGCCTCATTGCTTTTCACAACCTGCGCAGAAAATGTTTTGGCGCCGGCGTGTTTAATGGTGTTATTAAGCAGTTCCTGAAGCGCGCGATAGAGCGTATTTTCGATGATGGCATCCATTTTTCCGTTGAGGCCATACAACTGAAGCTGCACACGGATGTGGCTGGTTTTGTTTATCTGGTCGGCCATATCTTTCAGTGCGTCGGCCAGGCCTTTTGTTGTCAGCACCGAGGGAGCAAGGTTGTGGGAGATATTGCGCAACTCACTAAAGGCGGCATCCACCACTTCGATGGCTGTTTCGAGAAGTTCTTTTCGGCGCTCATCGGGCAAACTATCTTTTTGCTGCAGTGCACTCATATTGAGCCGTGCTGCCGAAAGCATCTGACCCAGCCCGTCGTGCAGCTCCTGACCGATGCGTTTGCGCTCCTGTATTTCGGCTTCGGCGGCAGCCCGCGATTTTTTCTCGGTCAACGACAGTATCATTTTCTGGGCATTCGACTCCTTACGGTGATTGTGGTTAAGATATAAAAGGTAGAAGCCAAACAAGGCCAGCAGAAATGCTATGATGATAAAGATGATGATGTTGTTTTTTTTGCTTAACAAAAGTTCCTGCCGCTGTATCTCAAGCTGCTGAACCTCTTTGGCCAGACTAAGCTGTTCTATCTCCAGATTATAAATCTGATGTAGCTTGGTTTGGTTTATAATGGAATCTTTGAGAATCCCGGCCCGGCGAAAGTGCTCCAATGCTTTGCCTGTATCTTCCATCTCTTCATAAATTTCAGCGTAAACCTCGTGCGTTTCCTGGCGGAGCTTTATGTTACCAATTTCGTTGGCAATAAGCATGGCAGAATCAGTATGCAAAATGGCTGCCTTAAGGTTGCCTGCTTTGATGAGGGCTTGTGCAATCCCCAAATCCGAAAAAGCCATCTGAAAAGGTTGATTAATAATTCGTGCTATGGCTTTGCTTTGGTTGTAATTTTGGATGGCAGCCCCAGTATTTCCTATCGAATTATAAACATTGGCTATGCCCTGGTATTCGATAATGAGTCCGTATTTGTTATCTTTTGCGCTGTCGTAGGTCAAAGCAAGGCGATGATAATAAAGCGCCGAATCGTATTGGTTTTGGCCAAGTAAAAGCATTCCTATATTGCCAAGTGTAGCTGCTATGCCGATGCTATCATTAGCGCGGGTGAAACCATTGAGCGCCTCATCGAATTTGATGCGGGCCTTTACCGGGTTGTCGATATCATTGTAAAGCAAGCCAATGTTGTTAAGCGTACTTGCGGTGCTAAGGGTATCTTTTAGTAAGGTGTATTGATCGAGGGACTTCAGGAAGTAATCCATGGCTTCTTTGTGGTTGCCGATTTTGAGGCTGGAAGTTCCCAGATTATTATACACGTGTGCCATTCTAAGATGATCTCCAAGTTTTTGCGCAAGTTCCAAAGCCTGATAAAAAGTGGCGAGTGCTTCGTTATAGTTGGCTTGCATGTGATAGGTGGCACCCAACAGATTGGTGCTTCTTGTAAGCAATGCCGGATCGACTTCTTCCGGATTTTGGAGCACCTGTTTGATGATTTCCCGGGCACCTCCCGGATCGGTGTACAACACCTGAATGGCAGCCTTAAACAAGCTGTCGTTGTAATCAGATTTCTTTTCCGAAACTATTTCCTGCACATTATCTGGCTGCCCTAATCCGGCTGCTGAAGCTGATGGCAAAGCGACTAATAGCAAGGCAGCAACAACGGTTATCGTTATGATAATCATTGCAGCAACCCTTGTAGGCAACCTATGGAAAAATGATCGGGACATAAAACATAATCTTGGTTGCACAAAAGTAATCTTTATTAATACAAGCAAAATGAGTTAAAAGCTGATGCTGTGTAAAATACGGGTTTTTACGCAGAGAAATTTAAGGGAAAATTACGTAGTCTTACGTAGAAGATTATCCAATAAGGGTATCTAATTTTGCCCTTTGGATTTTAATAGTAAAACGGATACTGAAATCAACAATATTCATTTTTAACTCATACGATTTATTAACATTTAAAACACCTGACAAATGAAAAAAATCCTACACTTCTCTGCCAGGATCTTTGCGATCCTGATGATCATGCTTGCTGTTGGCTTGCCCCCGGGCACTGCCATACCCAGCGACAAACTTCCCTCCGGCGACTTTGTGCCGGATATGCTACCCGACGACCCGGTGGTGATTGGCACCTCCACCCAAATCTATCTTGGCATCCCTGTGAATGCATGGTATGGATACTCGTTTTCGCAAACTCTCTACCTGCAATCCGAATTAAATGTACAGGATAAGGTAATCGAACGGGTGGGCTATCATTACGCAGGCAGTACGGTTGGTCTTGACTTTCAGATCGAAATCTGGATGAGTCATACCCAGCTTACTGAACTCACCCAAACCGTTCAGCTTACTGATTTTATAAAGGTGTACGACGGCACCTGGGTTTGCAATCCGGGCACTGCCTTTTCCTCTGTTGAGATCGATCCTTTTTATTATAACAACCAGGATAACCTTATCATCACAGTTATCGAAAAGAAACCAGGCTATACTTCCTCTTCCGATGTTTTTTATGCTACTCCCACAGAGGCTGGAAATAACTGGTGTATTGGACTCTGGAACGATGGCAGCGCCTACAATCCCAATAATTTGCCTGCTGCTAATACAATCCCGTACAGAGCCAACACTAAACTCTGGTTTGGCAATGTTCCCACCGGGCCGGCAGTAGCAGAAATTACACCACTAAGCCTCGATTTTGGCATTGTAGAGTTGGGTGAAGGAAAAATAAAGCAAATAAAAATTAAAAATATAGGCGCTGATCCGCTTAATATTTCTGGCTTTAGCACCGACAATGATGTTTTTCAGGTTGTTAATGCTTCCTTTCCTATTTCTTTGGGTATGAACGAATCGCAATACGTGGATATTCGATTTATGCCTGTAGAGGGCAACCTGCAGAATGGCATCATTACGTTTGATATGGATGGCGGAGGCAACAACAAAGTGAATGTTTCCGGAAAGGGGATTTTCTTCGAACCTGTTATCATTGGTGCCGGAACAGACCAAAGTTACCAGATACCCGTAAATTCATGGTATGGATATTCGTTTTCGCAAACGCTTTATCTTCAAAGCGAAATCGATATCCCCGGAAGAACGATCAACCGGGTTGGTTACAACTACAACGGCCCATCGGCAAGCGTTGATTATATAATAGAGGTTTGGATCGCCCACACCTCCCTCACCCAGCTTACAGCCAGTGTCCCGTTGGCAGGATTTACCAAAGTGTATGATGGGCCTTTTGTTGTTTTACAGGAAGATGATTTTTCATTTGTAGAGATCGATCCGTTTTTCTACAACAACACCGACAACCTGATCATTACCATTATTGAAAAGAAACCAGGCTACACCTCTACAAGTGATGTATTTATGACTACCCCGGTAACCACTGGCAGCATGTGTGTAGGTGCCTGGAACGACAGCGCTCCCTACGATCCCAACGCGCTGCCCGCCGGAAGTGTGGTGGCTCAGCGCGCTAACACCAAGCTATGGTTTAGCGGCGACATCCCCACCGAACCCGAAGCCAAGACACAACCCGCCTCTTTGTATTTTGGAGAAGTGGAAACATCAGTAACAAAAACTCTGACTGTGGAGGTGATGAATGCCGGGGGTGGTATTCTGGAAATTACAGGAGCTACCATTACCAATCCAGCCTTTACGGTTATTAATGCCACTTTCCCGGTAGCTTTGTCTATCGGCCAAAAAGAATTTTTTGAAATACAGTTTGCTCCCGTCGAACCTGGCCTGGAAGAGGGCTTGCTCACCTTCGATATGGACGAAAGCATTCCGGGCAGCAAAACGGTTGACCTTTCGGGCAGAGCCTTGCGCTTTGGTGTGCTACGCGAAAGTTTTGAAGGAGTAACGTTCCCGCCCCTGGGCTGGAAAATAATAGACAATAATAAAGATGGCAAAGGCTGGCTGCGCAACACCGGTTTTGTTCCTACAGGACAAACAGCACCACGAACCGGCATCGCCGCGGCTTCGCTGGATGTATATGCAGGAAGCCCTTCGCAAATCAGCTACGACGACTGGCTTGTTACCCCGAGAATGGTATGGCAGGACGGCGATTTGTTTAAGTTCTACATCAAGCGGGTGGCCAATCAGGCGGGCCAGAAATGGCGCGTATGCCTCTCCACATCCGGCACCGATGTTTCTGACTTTGTGGTGATCGACGAAATTATTGATCCACCCCTGACTTACGGCGAGAAAGCTTATGACCTGAGTAATTATGGTTTGTACAACGGCGACAAATTTTACATCGGAATTCAGTTTTATTCGTTGTGGTGCTGGCCTGGTGTTATCGACGACGTACTGGGTTCGGTGCTCGATCGATACGAAAACGACCTGATGGTTATGGATTTTACAGGGCCGGACTTACTTTATAAAAATGCAACAGGCAATTACCAGGTAAAGATGGCCAACTATGGTTTAAGCGCAGTGGCTCAGGATGCTTACCAAACGCAGATTTGTGCCTACATCAACGGCACCGAAACAGTACTTGCCTCGTTGCCGGGGCAGGCGCTCGGTGTAAGCGAGATCGCCACTGTAACAATACCGCTCTCGGTAGCCAGCGCCGGCGTGTATGATATTTATGCAAAAATCGTGTGGAATGAGGATTTGGAGCCTAACAACAACTTCAGCGACATGATTACCCTTGAAGTAATTCCGGCTTCCATAGTAGTTAAAAATATTGGTGATTTCCCAATATCTTCCGCAACAGATTATACCAACTACTACCCCATCGACTTTGAGGATATCTGGAGAAGCACCAGCCTTACAGAATGTTTATATTATAAAAACGAACTCAATACCGGTGGCGTGATCGAACGGCTTACCTATTATACGCAGTTTGGTGCAGATATGAACCAAAGGAGCATCAAAATCTATATAGGAGAAACCTCACAGAACAGTCTCGACGGAGCCTACATTCCACCTTCGCAGCTCAAACTGGTATTCGACGGAAAAATGGACTTTGATGAAGGTACAGGTAAAGTTGATTTTGAACTTACCGAACCCTATGTTTACGCAGGCGGTGGCAACCTCGTTATTAATGTTTACTATTACAATGGCGGCAGCAGTAACGAGCCTTCAAAATTTGCCTATACCGAAGCCAGCGGCTATCCCAGAACATTTTATGAAACGGGTTGGCAAGCCATCAACCCCGAAGCTCCCGTCTATTTTGGAACCGTGACCAATTATCCCAACACCAGCCTGAGGTTTGAAACCGGAAACGGAATAGGTGCTTTGAGCGGAAAGGTCTATTATCTGGCCGACAATGCTCCGGTGCAGGGAGCAAAAGTTGAAATTTTCAATCCCGCATTTCCTGACGCCACCGCTGTAGTTTATACCAATGCGCAGGGCTCTTACAGCGCTCCTTACGCTATGGCCGGAAGCAACCTTACGGTAACGGTGTCCAAGTTTGGCTATGTTGATCAGGTTTACGAAAATGTAAATCTGCCCGCCGGTGGCACCAAAAATTTAGGCAACGCCTATCTTGGCATCAGAACCAAAATAGCGCTTTCAGGCAGCGTTTTTACCAGCGATACAGAAGAACCTGTGCGCTTTGCCACGGTGAAACTCTTTGGTATGGAAAATTATGAAACCACTACCGGAGTAACCGGCGAATTCGTTTTTGACGAAATCTGGGGATCAACCTCCTATCAAATTGAAGTTTCCTACGAAGGCTATCAAACCTACATCGCTACCATAGCAGTGCCGGATACCGACTATGTGCTCGATCCTATTACCATTCTCGAAAATGCGCCCGCTCCCAATCTTGTAAATGCTCAAGAGCAGGGCGAGGATGCGCTGATCACCTGGTATGCAGCCGGACAGCCTTATCCGATGGAGTTCCGGTATGATGATGGTGTGGTGGCCGGAAGGCTTATTACTCCCGGAACTCCAACCATATTTGGTGGTGCTGCCTGGCCCTACAACGCCATTATAAACAGTGTTACCTGGTTTAATTTTCCTTCCGAAAGCTATCCGGCCTCACCAATGGTACGTATTCTTATTCTTGGCATTACCGAAAATGGCGTTCCTGACGAAACCAACCAACTTGCGCTCTTCGAGGAAGTGCCACAGGTTTATGGCTGGAATACCTATCAGTTGGGTGACATGGTAAATGCTCCCGATGGTTTCTTTGTGGGGATTGCCGGCTACAGCAATTACACAGTGCTGGGCTACGATGATGGCGTGGGCGAACCCTACGAATGGATACCACGTACCCAATGGGGCAATGGTCTTGGTTCGTACAATCCTTTGGAAAACGGAACTTCACCACCACTGCACGCAAGTATTATGGTAAGAGCCGGCGGCCTGGTGTATGGCGAATCTGTTAAATCGTTTGCTCCTCTGGCAGCCAGCGTAACCATGCCTGCCAGCGACGAAAGTTTGCTTTCGATTTGCCAGGCAACAGAACCTTTCGATGCCGGCGATCCCAAAGCAATCCTGCCTTACATCGCATCGTCATCGGGCAAATCGTTTATGCATTACAATGTATTCACCAAAGAACTCGACGGCCCCGACTGGGTGCAGGTAAATACAGCTCCTGTTTATGATACCTCCTTTATCGACAGCCAGTGGAGTGAAAAAACATTCGGACTATACCAATACGGAGTGGAAGCCGAATACACCAATGGCGTAAAATCAGCACTGGCCAAATCGAATGTGATAGAGAAAAATATGCGCCTCGACCTAACGCTGATCGTTAACACCAACACCGGTGTGGCCGGAGTTTCTGCAGGCGCTTTGGTAAAACTCATCAACCAAAACGGAAATGTGAACGATATTTACAACGCCACGGTAGGTCCCGATGGAAGTGTGATTATCGAGGATATTAAAAAAGGAACCTATAACCTGGAAATAACCCTGGCCGGCTTCGACGACTATATGGAGCCGGACATCGATCTGATGATTGAGGAAATAGCTTTCGAAAAAACAGTAGAACTGATTGAGCACATTTTCGATCCTTACGATCTCGAAATTACTACGCAAGGACAACTTTCAGGCGTTGCAAACTTTAAGTGGAATCAGGAACCGGTATTCGACAACGTGGAGGGCTATGCACCCTTCCTTATCAACAATATCGGCGACTGGACAGTGGTGGATCAGGACAACCAGCCCACCGTGACCATCAATGGTATTTCGTTCCCACACATGGGCGACCCGTTTGGATTTATTACCTTAAACCGTTCGCTCACCACTCCGCCGCTATCTGAGGCCTACTGGGGCGCCCGTTCGGGAAGTCAGTATTTTGCAGCTTTTGCTTCCGCACAGGGCAACACCAGCAACTGGCTCATCAGCCCGGAGCAAAATCATAGTCTGCCTTACACTTTCTCGTTCTACGCCAAGTCGGTGAATGATGCCTACGGCCTTGAAACCTTTAGGATTGCCTATTCCACAGGAACCAGCAATCTTTCTAATTTCACGTACATCACCGGCAATGTTTCCGCGCTTACCTACTGGACCAAATTTACCTACACCATTCCGGCGGAAGCCAAATTCGTAGCTATTCGCCACACCCACACCGGTTTTGCACTGCTCATCGACGACCTGCTGCTGGGTGTAGAAGCCGACAATGCCATTCCGGCCAACGGATTTACCGTTTATCTGGATGATGCAGAAATAGCAACAGGCCTGATGACATCCGAATACGATTTCACCGGCGTAACGCCCGGCCCGCATACGGCAGGCGTGAAAGCACACTTCTATACAGGCGAATCCGACATTTCGGAAGTGGAATTTGTTATGCCCGAAGGTGTTGCTATTAACTTCACGGTGCAGGATGATAAAGGTGTGCTGCTGGATGGTGCACAGGTAAGTGTTTTGTTTGGCGGCAACGAAGTCTTCACCGGACAAACCATCAATGGTCTGATCGATTTCGGACTTACACCGGGAATTTACCAGTACATGGTTTCTTACGACGGTCTGGTTTCGGTTTCGGGTGAGATCGATGTAACTGACGAAAGTATGGATATTGAAGTGGTTCTGAATCATTACTACACACTTACTTTTGAAGTGATCGACAACGACTCGAACGCTATCAGAGATGCAATGGTGACATTTAACAACCAGACTTTGGCAACGGATGTGAATGGCGTGGTGAGTTTTGTTGCCGAACCCGGCACCTATCCCTATGCTGTTACGCATCTTAATTACGTGCGCGTTTTGAATATGGTGGTGCTTACCGACGATCAATCGCTAACCGTGGTGATGAACGACCTAAGCTGTGAAGCTCCGACAAATTTGACCTATCTGGACGAATACAACAAAATTCAGCTAAGCTGGCAGGAACCCGATAGTCCGGTAACCACAGGAACATGGCTGCACTGGGATGGCCAAAATACCGGCAACAGCGTAGGAACCGGCGGCCCGGTTGATTTTGATGTGGCGCAGCGTTTCGAGCCTGCCGACCTGGCGGCGCATGATGGCAAATTCCTCACCCGCATTCTTTTCCTCCCGCGTGAAGCATCGTGCACTTATTCTGTGCGTGCCTGGGTGGGTGGAAATATTGCAGCACCCGAAATGATGATTGTCGATCAGGTGGTTCAAAATCCTGTTATTGGCCAATGGAACGAAGTGTTCCTGAATATTCCCGTATTTGTGGATGCATCCAAAGAACTGTGGATTGGTTTCCGCAGCAACACCACTACCGGACATCCGGCCGGATGCGACGTTGGCCCTGCCATCAATGGCAAAGGAAACATGATAAACCTCGCCGGCCAGGGATGGCAGACCTTGCTGGAAGCTGCTTCTACGCTCAACTTCAACTGGAACGTGAGAGGCCTGCTCGAAGAGATGGATGCCAAAACAGCTCCTGCATATTTTGCATTGAATGATTCCGACAGAGGCGAATTTTCTGGAAAACTCTCGGTGGTTACCGCTGAGGGAGTAAAAGGCTATAGTGAACCATTTGCATTGTTGGGTTACAACATTTATCGCGATGATGTAAAACTCAACGATGAGATTGTAACAGCAACTACTTTTGAAGACATTCTCTCTTATGTGGGTTTCTATTATTATGGTGTAACTGCCGTTTACAACAATGGTTGTGAATCAGGATTTTCAAACATTCTTGAGGTAGGCATGGGATATCAACCCATTAATCTGCGCCATGGATGGAGCATCGTTTCATCACACTTCATCCCCGAAACACCTCAACTGGACGAACTCTTTAGCCAACAGATACAGGAGGGAACCCTGGAGATCATGCTTGGAAAATCGGGTTTGTTCTGGCCTGGGCAAAACATCAATATGATTGGCGACTGGAATGTTTTCGAAGGATACAAGGTGAAGATGAACCAGTTGGATGAAGCCTTTATTACAGGCGAGCTGGTTGAGGATAAAACCGTATCGCTGGCAAAAGGGGTAAGCTACCTGCCGATGCTGTCGATAATGCCTGTAGCTGCAAGCGAGATTTTCAATCAGATTTCCGGCAACTTGTCGTATGCTTTCGACATCACCAATGGATTGATCTGGTGGCCTGAAGGTGGAATTTACACACTCGAATCGCTGGTGCCCGGATCGGGATACCTGGTAAGCATGTCAGCTCCGGGAACCGTTACTTATCCTGATATCAACGGGTTTAAACATTTTACACAACCACGTCCTGCTGACATCGCCAATGCGCCACAGACGGTGCTCAACACTGGCGTTGCCCATCTGATTTCCATTTCCGCTGAGGCGCTTAAAGCTCTTGCTCCCGGCGATATTATTGCCGCGTTCAACAGCATGGACCTCTGCGTAGGAATGGCTCAGGTAAACGGAGACAATACCAACCTCGGACTGGTGGTGTTTGGCAACGACTTCACTACCGGCAACATCGATGGTATGATGAATTATGAAAAGATGCAGTTCAGCGTTTACAAAGCCTCCACCATGGAAGAATTGACGTTAACTCCTGAATGGAACCTGCGGATGCCCGATACGGATATGTTTGTCGAAAACGGATTGTCTGCCATCCGCTCCTTCAAACTTGGAGCAGTAGGCGTAGGTGAGCAGGAGGTTTCGACTATCCGCATTTATCCCAATCCCGCAACCGATGTGCTCTTTATCGCAGGTGAGTTTGCGCACGGAACCTATGCTGAAATCTACGACCAGCTCGGAAAATCCGTAATGCGTCAAAGTTTGCAATCCGACAGCAACCAACTGGATGTTTCCCAACTTAACAACGGTGTCTACATGGTGAAAATCGCTACTGATAAGAAGGCACCATTTACATACAAATTAATCATCAGGTAAAACAATTTGGTTTATTAATGCTTCAGGCTGTCCGGGCGTTCCGGGCAGCCTTTTTTTTTATTACAGAACCCGTTTCCTGATGATTAGTATCGGAAAGAAAACCACCTGTATTAAACAAAATTTAAGGGAAAATTACGTAGTTTTACGTAGATGATTATCCAATGAGGCTATCTATTTTTGCCATTCGGAATATTTTGCCAAACGATAGTAAAAAACAGCAACTTTTTTCACAATAAAATTTTTATAAAAACTAAACCAAACAACAAATGACTAATTTTTTTCGCTTCTCTGCCAGGGTTTTAACCATCCTGATGATCATGCTTGCTGTTGGTGTGCCGCCGGGTACAGCCACACCCAGCGACAAACTGCCCTCCGGCGGTTTTGTGCCAGATATGCTGCCCAACGATTCGGTGGTGATTGGAACCTCTACACAAACCAATCTCACCACGCCTGTAAATTCATATTATGGATATTCGTTTACACAAACGCTTTACTTCCAGTCAGAATTGAATTTTCAGGACAAGGTGATCGAGCGCGTGGGCTATCATTATGCCGGCACCACTGTAGGCCTCGACTATCAGATAGAAATCTGGATCGGACACACACAGCTTACCTCGCTTGCTCAAACCGTTCAGCTTACCGATTTTACAAAGGTGTACGACGGCATCTGGATTTGTAATCCGGGTAATGCCTTTTCGTCTGTAGAAATTAATCCGTTCTTTTACAACAATCAGGACAACCTTATCATTACCGTTATCGAAAAAAAACCAGGTTACACATCACCTACCGACGTTTTCTATTCTACTCCGGTAGAGGTGGGAAAAAACTGGTGTTTACATGCTTACAATGATAATACTCCCTACAATCCTGAGAATCTTTCTGTAAGCAGCCCTGTTGTTTTCAGAGCCAACACCAAGCTCTGGCTCAACGATGTGCCCACCGGCCCGGCAGTATCAGAGATTACACCGCTTAGCCTCGATTTTGGCATTGTAGAGCTGGGTGTAGGAAAAACAAAGCAAGTAAAAATTAAAAATACAGGCGCTGACCCATTACAAATTACAGGGTTTAGCAGCAGCAACGATGTCTTCCAGGTAATAAATACCACCTTTCCACTCGTAATTGGCATGAATGAATCGCAATATGTGGATATAGAATTTATGCCTGTGGAAGTGCCGCTTCAAAACGGCACCATCACTTTTGAGATGGATGCAGCTATTGCCGGCGATCGTCAGGTTGAGGTTGCCGGAGCGGGCGTGTTTCTTGAACCCGTCGTCATTGGTGCCGGCACCGAAGAAACTTATCAAGTGCCTTTAAATGCATATTATGGATATTCTTTTTCACAAACGCTCTATCTCCAGGAAGAGATAGATATGTCTGGCAAAACAATTAACCGGATTGGCTATCAATACGCGGGACCGTCGGCAAGTGTTGATTTCCTGATAGAAGTATGGATCACCCACACCTCACTAACCGAAATTTCGGCCAGTGTCCCATTGACAGGATTTACAAAAGTTTATGACGGGCCTTACGTAGTGCTGCAGGAAGATGATTTTTCATGGGTAGAGATTGATCCATTTTTTTATAATAATAATGATAATCTTATCATTACCATCATCGAGAAGAAGCCAGGCTATACTTCCAGCAGCGATGTGTTTATGGCTACTCCGGTAACTACCGGCAACATGTGTGTAGCCGAATGGAACGACAGCGCTCCCTACGATCCCAACGCGCTGCCCGCCGGAAGTGTGGTTGCTTTGCGTGCCAACACCAAACTTTGGTTTAGCGGCGACATCCCTACCGAACCGGAAGCCAAGACAACTCCCGCCTCCTTGTATTTTGGAGAAGTGGAAACCTCGGTAACAAAAACTCTGACTGTGGAGGTGATGAATGCCGGAGGGGGCATCCTGGAGATTACAGGAGCTACCATTACCAACCCAGCCTTTACGGTTATCAATGCCACTTTCCCGGTGGCCCTGCCTATCGGACAAAAAGAAACCTTTGAGATACAGTTTGCTCCCGTCGAGCCTGGCCTGGAAGAGGGTTTGCTCACCTTCGAGATGGACGAAAGCATTCCGGGTAGCAAAACGGTCGATCTTTCCGGCAGAGCTTTACGTTTCGGCGTGCTGCGCGAAGGATTTGAGGGAGAAACTTTCCCGCCACTGGGCTGGAAGGTGATAGATAACAATAACGATAGCAAAGGCTGGCTGCGCAATACCACCAGCGCACCTACCGGCCAAACCGTTCCTCATACCGGTGTGGCAGCAGCAGGTCTTCATACCTACGCCGGAAGCCCCAACCAAATCAGTTACGACGACTGGCTGATCACCCCTCGGATGATATGGCAGGATGGGGATGTGTTTAAATTTTATATTAAACGTCTTGCTAATCAGGCTGGCCAGAAATGGCGCATATGTCTCTCTACCTCCGGCACCGATGTTTCTGATTTTACGGTGATCGACGAGATTGTTGACCCGCCAAGGGTTTACGGCGAAAAGCTTTATGATTTGAGCGAGTATGGTTTGTACGACGGCGATAAATTTCACATCGGCATTCAGTTTTACTCGGTGTGGTGTTGGCCGGGCGTTGTCGACGACGTGCTGGGTTCGGTACTCGATCGCTACGAAAACGACCTGATGGTAATGGATTTTACGGGGCCGGACTTGCTCTATCAAAATGCATCAGGAAATTACGAAGTGAAAATTGCCAACTATGGTTTAAGCGCAGTGGCTCCGGATGCTTACCAAACGCAGATTTGTGCCTACATCAACGGCATCGAAACTGTGCTTGCCTCGCTACCGGGACAGGCACTCGATGTAAGCGAGATCGCTACTGTTACGATCCCGCTGTCGATGGCCGATGAAGGAGTGTACGATATTTATGCGAAAATTCTGTGGAGTGAAGATATGGAGCCGAACAATAACTTCAGCGACATGATTGCCCTTGAAGTGATTCAGGCTTCCATTGTTGTCAAAAACATAGGCCAATTCCCGATAACACCACAAACACAATATAACTACAACTATCCCATCGATTTCGAAGATTACAGAAGAGCCAGCTTAACGGAATGCTTGTATTATAAAAATGAACTCAATACCGGTGGTGTGATTGAACGAATCACCTATTACACGCAGTTTGGCAGCGACATGAACCAACGCAAAATTAAGATATGGATCGGAGAGACTGATCAAAACAGCCTTGAGAATGCCTATATTCCGCCCTCGCAGCTCAAACTGGTATTCGACGGAAAGATGGACTTTGATGAAGGGATAGGCAAGGTGAATTTTGAACTTACCGAACCTTATGTTTACGCGGGTGGCGGCAACCTTGTGGTGAATGTTTATTATTATGATGGTACCAGTGACAACAGCAATTCAAAATTTGCTTACACCCAGGCAAGCGGATATGTGCGCACGGTGTATGAATCGGGATGGCAAACTATCAATCCCGAGACCGCTCTTGAGTTCAACGCATTAACACAATATCCAAACACATCTTTTATGTTCCAGACCGGCGCCGGAGTGGGAGCATTGAGCGGAACTGTTTATTATCTGGCCGACAACGCGCCTGTGCAGGCTGCAAAAGTCGAAATCTACAATCCTGATTTTCCTGATGCCACCGCCGTGGTTTACACCAACGCGCAGGGTTCTTACAACGCCCCTTATGCCCTGGCCGGAAGCAACCTTACGGTAACGGTTTCCAAGTTTGGCTATGTTGATAAGGTTTACGAAAATGTAAATCTGCCCGTCGGTGGAAACGTAAATTTAGGGAGTGCTTATCTTGGCGAAAGAACCAAAATAGCGCTGTCGGGCAGCGTTTACACCAGCGACACACAGGAGCCGGTTCGCTTTGCCACAGTAAAACTCTTCGGTATGGAAGATTATGAAGCCACTACCGGAGTAACCGGCGAGTTCGTCTTTGACGAAATCTGGGGATCGACTGCTTACCAGATCGAAATTTCCTACGAAGGCTACCAAACCTACATCGCTGAAATATTTGCTCCTGATACCGATTTCACACTCGATCCTATCACTATTCTTGAAAATGCGCCTGCTCCCAATCTTGTAAATGCTCAAGTGCAGGGCAGCGATGCTGTCATCAACTGGTATGCAGCCGGACAACCCTACCCGATGGTGTTTCGCTACGACGACGGCGTTGTAAGAGGCCGGCTAATTACACCCGGAACGCCTACCATTTTTGGTGGTGCTGCCTGGCCCTACAATGCCATTATCAACAGTGTCACCTGGTTTAATTTTCCTTCCGAAAGCTACCCGGCCTCACCCGAGGTGCGCATAATCATTCTTGGTGTTACCGAAGATGGTACGCCTGACGCAAACAACCAACTGGCCCTTATCGAGGAAGTGCCACAAGTTTATGGCTGGAATACCTATCAATTGGAGGTATCTGTGGATGCTCCTGACGGATTTTTTGTGGGGATTGCCGGTTACAGCGACTATACGGTGCTTGGTTACGACGATGGTGTAGGCGAACCCTACGAATGGATGCCACGCACCAACTGGAGTAACGGACTTGGTGCTTACACTCCTTTGGAAAGCGCAACTTCTCCGCCACTGCGTGCAAGCATTATGGTAAGAGCCGGAGGACTGGTGTATGGCGATACCGACAAACAGTTTGCCCCCATCGCTACCAGCATAACGATGCCTGCCAACGACCAGAGTTTGCTTTCGATTTGCCAGGCAACAGAACCTTTCGATGCCGGTGATCCCGAAATTATTTTGCCTTACGCTTCCTCGTCACCCGACAGATCGTTTATGCATTATCATGTATTCAGCAAAGCTCTCGAAAGTCCCGATTGGGTCCAAGTAAATACAGCTCCTGTTTATGATACTTTGTTTATTGATACGCAATGGAGTGAAAAAACCTTTGGACTATACCAATACGGTGTGGAAGCCGAATACACCAATGGCGTAAAATCGTTGATGGCCGAATCGAATGTGATAGAGAAAAACATGCGCCTCGACCTTACGCTGATCGTCAACACCAATACCGGTGTGGCCGGAGTTTCTGCAGGCGCATTGGTAAAACTCATCAACCAAAACGGAAATGTAAATGATATTTACAACGCCGTAGTGGAAGCTGATGGAAGTGTATTGATAGAAGGTGTTAAAAAAGGAATCTATGATCTTGAAATAACCCTGGCCGGCTTCGATGACTATCTGGAGCTGGATATCGATCTGATGATTGAAGCAATCGCTCTGGAAAAAACCGTTGAGCTGATCGAAAACCTTTTCGATCCTTACGACCTCGAAGTAATTACAGAAGGACAACTGTCGGGCGTAGCAAAATTCAAATGGAATCAGGAACCAGTATTCGACAACGTGGATGGCTATGCGCCATTCCTTATTGATAATATCGGCGACTGGACGGTGGTTGATCAGGACATGCAGCCCACAGTAACCATTGCCGGTATTTCGTTCCCACACACGGGCGACCCGTTTGGATTTATAACTTTAAACCGCACACTCACCACCCCGCCATTATCAGAGGTCTATTGGGGAGCGCATTCGGGAAATCAATATTTTGCAGCTTTTGCTTCCGCACAGGGCAACACCAGCAACTGGCTCATCAGCCCGGAGCAAAATCACACGCTGCCCTATACTTTCTCGTTCTACGCCAAGTCGGTGAATGATGCCTATGGTTTGGAAACTTTCAGAATTGCCTATTCCACAGGAACCACCAACCTTTCCGAGTTCGTTTATATTACCGGCAACGTGTCAACATTAACCTACTGGAATAAATTTTCGTACACCATTCCGGCGGAAGCCAAATATGTAGCCATTCGCCACACCCACACCGGCTTTGCACTGCTCATCGACGATATTACACTTGGTGTGCAAGCTGACGGTGCCGCGCCTGCCAATGGTTACACCGTGCTTCTTGATGGCCAGGAGGTAGCCACCGGATGGATGGACAACGAATACAACTTTACCGCCCTCACGCCGGGAGAATACATTGCCGGTGTAAAATCAGTGTTTTACACAGGCGAATCAAACATCGTCGAAAAAGCCTTTACCATGCCGGAAGGTCTGCCGATAACCTTCAACATTACCGACGACCTGAACCAACCGGTGGATATGGCTTCCGTAAAAATTTATTACGATGACGAGCTGGTTTTTGATGATTTCAGCCAGACAGGAACAATCACTACGGAGCTTTATCCGGGAACCTATTATTACGAAATTTCTAAAGAAACCCTGGCCACAGCCACCGGCAGCTTTACAGTTGTAAATGCACCATTGACTGTCAGCATTGTGCTCAACAACTACTACGATGTAACATTTATCGTGAAAAGCAGCAACAATCAACTTGTGGATGATGCAACCGTGGTATTCGACAACCAAAGCCAGACAACCTTTGGCGGTCAGGTGCAGTTTGTAACTATCCCCGGAACTTTTGGCTATGCCGTAACGCATCCCGACTATGGCCACGCTTTGGGCACTCTTACCATTACCGGCGAAGTTACGCAGGAAGTGGTGCTGCCGGCCATTTCGTGCGAAGCGCCCACCAATCTCACCTACGAAAAAGATAACAACAACGTAACGCTTCAATGGGATGCTCCCGATCCGGGTTCCTCCGGAACCTGGCTGCACTGGGACTACGCATGGGACGGCAACAGCGTTGGCACAGGCGGGGTAGTCGATTTTGATGTAGCACAGCGCTTTGCCCCTGCCGACCTGCAAACACACAATGGCAAGTTCCTCACACGAGTATTCTTTGTTCCTAAAGAAGAAGCCTGCGCGTATTCCGTGCGTGTGTGGATTGGCGGCAACATCAACGATCCAGGAATGCTGGTAGTAGATCAGGCGGTGGTAAATCCGCTGATTGGCGAATGGAATGAAATATTCCTGAACACACCAGTTTATGTGGATGCTACGCAAGAACTCTGGATAGGCTTCCGTAGCAACACCACCACCGGACATCCGGCTGGCTGCGACATAGGCCCTGCCATCGACGGAAAAGGAAACATGATAAACCTGGCCGGCACCGGCTGGCAAACGCTTCTGGAAGTGGCCCCTACACTCAACTACAACTGGAGCGTGCGCGGATTGCTGCAAACTTCCGACGCCGACCATCAAGCGATGCTTACTCCCATTGCCGATGAAACGACAAAATCGTACGACGACGCACCATTGTTACTGCACAAAAAGGCTGTTGATGGTTTCGAACAACCACGGCAATTGCTTGGCTACAACGTTTACCGCAGCGGCGTTATCGTTAACACCGCGCCGGTAATCAATACCACCTTTAGCGATGAGCTGGCCACCGGAACTTATATTTATGAAGTGTCGGCAGTTTACAGCAACGGCTGTGAGTCGGAAATGTCGAATGCAGTAGCAGTAGAAATTTCGCCATTGTTTCCTGCTGTAAATCTTTTGGCTACGGTTGCCGGCACGGATGTAAGCCTCACCTGGCAGGCACCGGCTTCAGTACAGCCTGATGGGTACAAAGTTTACCGCGACGGAGTAGCCATCAGCGGCGTGTTACAAACCGTAGTTTATCTCGACGCCAGTGTTGGAGCGGGAAGTCATTTCTATTTTGTTACCGCCGTTTATGGCGCTGACGAATCCGTTCCGTCTAATACCGTTCAGGTTTTGATAGAAGGAGCCCTTGGCAAAATTCAGGGCTTTGTGCGCGATGCAACTACAAATTATGCTGTCACCAATGCCATCATCACAGCTTCTAATCCCGCCAACGGAAGCATAACCCAGGCAACACCTTTTGGTGCGCATTATTCGTTGATGCTGCCTGCCGGCACTTACGATGTAGCTTGTGCTGCCGAAGGCTATGCCGACGCCACAGTTTACGCTGTTGAAATCGTGGCAGGAGCCAACACCGAGCACACCTTTTATCTGCAACCGCAACCGGATGTAATCTCTGGGCTTACAGGTCAAAAATCGGAAAAGTTCCGGTTATATCCCAATCCCGCAACCGATGTGCTCTTTATCGAAGGCGGCTTTTCCGAAGGTAGCTCAGTGGTAATTACCGACCAGCTCGGGAAAGCTTTACTGCGTCAAGAGTTGCAATCCAACAACAACCAGGTGGATGTTGCCGGCCTGCCAGGCGGAATCTATCTGGTGAAGCTTACCATTGAAAATGGGGCACCATTTATTTATAAATTAATAATTGAGTAATAAAGGATTATTAATGCTTCAGGCTGCCCGGGCGTTCCGGGCAGCCTTTTTTAAAAAACCAATTAATAACACAAGTATGACTAAAAACACATTTCTAATTGCAGTTGCATGCATGCTCTGCCTTTCGTTGCCACTCCGGGCGCAGGATTATGTGTATGATAGTGGGAATAGCAAAACCGGTCTGGTGCTCGAAAATCAAAGCAAAGGCGAGGTTGTGATCAGCTTTTCTATGCAAGGGTTCTCGCTTCAGGATATTGCCGTGGATGGCGAACCGATGAAGAACATCGTGATGAATGAGGTTTTTCTTCCCAACGAAGCAGGAGCACCCAACTTGCCGGCATTGTCGCGATATGTGGCAATTCCTCAAGGCGCTTCCGCAAAAATAGTGGTAAAGGAGGTTAAATTCGAAATCCTGAAAAACGTCAACATTGCACCAGCACCGCCCATACCGCTCGATACCGACCGTAATCCGCCACCGGCCACCAAAGACGCAGCCATCTATAGCCGCGATGCTTTTTATCCGCAGCAGCCGGTGCAGCTTTCCGAATCCATACAAATCCGGGGCGTGGATGCGGTGATGGTTGGCGTGGTTCCTTTCCAATACAATCCCGTGACCAGGGAGCTTAAAGTTATTAATAACATAGAAATCACGCTTAGCTTCGAAGGCGGCAAAGGCACCTTTGGCGAGGAGCGTTTGCGCAGCCGGTGGTTCGATCCCATTTTGCGCCAGACGCTGATGAATTACGAATCCATTCCTGAATTTGATTATTCAAAGCCTGCCCACCTTTCGGGAAATCCCAAGACCAACGGCTGTGAATATCTGATCGTAACGCCCAACGACCCGGCCTGGCAGCCCTTCGCACAGCAGATCAAAGATTTTAGAACCAAACAGGGCATTAGCACCAAAATAGTTACCCTGGCGGAAATTGGCGGCTACAGTGCTGCCGAGCTGGAGAGTTATTTTAATAATGCCTACAATACCTGGACGGTTCCGCCGGTTGCCGTGCTGCTCATGGCCGATTACGGCAACGATCCTGCCAACAGCATCACCTCGCCGATGTGGAATTACTATTGCGTTTCGGATAATATTTACGCCGACGTCAACTACAATAACCTGCCCGACATCATCTTTGCCCGCATGACGGCGCAAAACACAACGCATCTGCAAACCATGGTTTCAAAAATGATCGACTATGAAACCAACCCGCCGACGGATTTTAATTTTTATCACAAACCCATCACAGCGCTGGGCTGGCAAACCGAACGCTGGTTTCAGCTGTGCTCCGAAACGGTAGGCGGATTCTGGCGCGAAGTGCAGGGGAAATCGCCCGTGCGCATCAACGATATTTATGAGGGAATACCCGGAAGCATCTGGTCGACGGCGCAAAACACGCAGACAGTGGTGAATTATTTCGGACCCAGCGGCACGGGCTACATTCCTGCTTCGCCTATGCAACTGGGCGGCTGGTCGGGTGGAAACGCGCAAATGATAGCTGCTGCTGTAAACGATGGCGCTTTTGCCCTTCAGCACCGCGACCATGGCTACGAGTATGGCTGGGGCGAGCCAGGATTTACCAATTCGAGCATCAACAACCTGCACAATAACCAAAACAATGAGTTGCCTTTTGTTTTTTCGATCAATTGCCTTACCGGCAAATACAACATCGAAGGGGAGTGCTTTGCCGAAAAGTTTCATCGCTATACCTACAATGGCCTGAATGCCGGTGCTCTGGGCGTTGTGGCTCCGTCAGAAATCTCCTACTCTTTCGTTAACGATGTGTTTGTGTGGGGAATGTTCGATTTGTTTTATCCGGAGTTTCTGCCCGATTATGGCCCGTATGTAAACGGCGAGGGCATGATGCCCGCTTTTGGTAATGCTGCCGGCAAATATTTTCTCCAGCAATCTTCGTGGCCTTACAACTCCGGCAACAAGGAGGTGACCCTTCACCTGTTTCATCATCATGGCGGGGCTTTCCTGAATGTTTTTACCGAGGTGCCGCAAAATCTTTCGGTAGTTCATCCGGAAACGATTTTCAGCTACCAAAACGAGATTTCCATCCAGGCAGACGCCGGCGCTTTGATAGCACTTACCGTGGAAGGCGATATCCTTGCTGTGACGGAAGCTACCGGGCAGTTCCAAAATATCGCGATGGAGCCTTTGCCGGCGGGTTCCAACCTGATCGTTACCATCACCAAACCAAATTTCCTGCGCTATGAAAGCGCTGTGGAAGTGATGTCTCCCGAAGGAGCCTATGTAGTTTTCGATTCCTTTGGTATCAACGACGGAGGCTCTGCTATCGAAAACGGACAATTGGATTACGGCGAATCGGTGGGATTAGATATTGCTTTAAAAAATTTGGGGATAACCCAAACCGGAAATGTAAACGCCACACTTTCAACGCCCGATGCCTTTGTCACGATCACGCAAAACGTTGCCGGCTTTGGCATCATCCAGGCAAATTCTATGGTAATGATGGCTGACGCGTTCAGTGTGGTAGCTTCCGAAAATATCCCTGATGGCCATATTGTTAATTTTGAAATTAATGCCACCGATGGTATAAAAAACTGGACTACTGGCTTTTCGCTTACCGCGAATGCCCCCATATTGGAAATTGCAGAAATCGTGGTGCAGGACGCTGCCGGCAACAACGATGGCTTCCTCGATCCCGGCGAAACAGCGCCTGTGAAAATATTCATCAAAAATAATGGCCATGCTCCGGTACTTTCGGCCGCCGCATCATTTACTACCAACGATGCATATCTTACCATTGTAACCACCACGCCGCAATTGTATGGTGCGCTGCTGCCCAACCAAACCGGGGTAGCCACTTTTGTGGTTTCTGCCGCGTCATCCGTTCCTGTTGGCCATGTTGCCACTGCCACGCTCGCGCTGAATGCGGATTTTGGCTTTTCTACGGAAATGAATGTACAATTCGACTTTTCAGAATATTGTATCCCAACGTCCAATTGTTCTTACGGAGATGGTTTTAGAAGTTTTTCGTTGATGGAGATCAACAACATCAACAACGGCTGCAGTTCCGCCGGCTACGGGGATTTTACACATCTGGTGGCAAATCTTCAGCCCGGCGAAACTTACACGGTAAATTGGAAAGGTGGTTTTAGCAACCAGCGCGCAAGCTTGTGGATAGACCTGAACAGCAACCGGACTTTCGAACCCGAAGAGCTTTTGATAAGCGATTTCCTGCTGGCCAGCTCTTCGGTAGTTTATTCTACCAATTTTGTGGTGCCGTCCGATGTAAACCCCGGCAACAAACGGCTGCGCATCAGGGCGCAGTACAACAAATCCTCCGCCGATCCGTGCAGCAACTTTGGCTACGGCGAAACCGAAGATTATACCGTAGCAATTGCCAACCAAGCGGTGGCGGAACAAATCATCACAATCCCTGCGGGTTGGAGTGGCCTGTCGAGCTACCTGATTCCGGAAAATCTAACTTTCGAAAATATCTTTGGAGAGGTGATAGATCAGGTTGTTATTGTTCAGAACTCTGACGGAATCTTTTGGCCTGACCAGTCCATCAATACGCTGGGAAACTGGGATTCCTTTTCGGGATATGCGATCAAAACACTATCCGAAGTGACGTTGTCCATCAATGGTGATCCGGCAGCACCTCAGGCAATTGAGCTTCAGGCAGGCTGGAATATCGTGCCCGTTTTAAGTTCGTGTCAGGTTTCCGCTACGGAGCTGTTCGAGGCATTTTCGGAACAACTGGTGGTGGTAAAAGAGATCGCCGGAAGCGGCATCTACTGGCCGGCTCAGGACATCAACACTTTGCCGGTGTTGCTTCCCGGAAGAAGCTATTTCGTACTTTTAAACGGCAATGTCTTTCTTGAATTTGAGCCGTGTAAATAAGCCGGGCAGGGGGTGACAACCAATCTTTGGATTTCCTCGATAAACGTTACATGTATCATCTAATTTTGATAAGGTAATAAGGTTTGATGTGAAAAGTGAGATTTTTCTATTAAGGTTAAATGATTAAAAACACTACTGACCGACTAAAAATTATAGATTCTTCGCTACGCTACCAATGACAGGTTTCCGCAAGCATCTGGATATGAGATTTCTCCCTTCGGTCGAAATGACAAGGCCGGCGCGGGTCGAGGGGTAGGGGAATCGGGCGCTTTGCGCCCGATTCCCCT